>PVMN01000244.1_pt1 | contig 128608 bp, 107 predicted proteins | sample 1853401 | NCBI WGS metagenome assembly PVMN01 (sample SAMN08533510, study PRJNA380276) | Human gut metagenome, whole genome shotgun sequencing project.
TCCTTGCGCGAGTTCCGTCCGCGCTGCGACAAGCTATCCTTGCGCGAGTTCCGTCTGCGCTGCGATGAGGGGTCCGTCCGCAGGACGGTATTAAGGCAACACCGCACAATTAAAGCGGCGGTGCTTTGCGGAAATTTTGTGTCCTGACTTTGTTGCAGTTTCACGGTAATACATCAAGTATTACCGCAAAACTGTGCCTCGTCAGTACGCAAAATCTACTCGCAAATCACTCTTGTTCAATTATGCGGTATTGCCTTAAATCATCGCGCGCAGCGCGATACCATAATTCTCAATTAAATTTCCCATCGGAGTGAAATAGATGGAAAAAGACTACTTTGTGCCTTTTGCCGATTACGGCGAGGACAAATTTGAAGAAAAACGCTCCAAGTTCACCGGACGGCTGTGGCACGTTGAAACCGCCGAAGAGGCGGTAGCGAAGATAAAGGAGATGCGCGAGACCTACTGGGACGCGACACACAACTGCTACGCCTACATTCTCCGTGAAGGCAATGTGATGCGCTACTCGGATGACGGAGAACCGCAGGGCACGGCAGGCATGCCGATCCTCGAGGTGCTGCGCCACGAGAACCTGACCGACTGCGTTTGCGTTGTCACGCGCTATTTCGGCGGTATTCTGCTCGGCACGGGCGGATTGGTCCGCGCGTACACGCAGGGCGCACAGGTCGCGATCGCGGCGGCGGGCGTGCAGCGCATGAGCCTGTACACGGGGGCGCTCATCGCGTGCCCGTACAATCTGTACGAGATTATTCTGCACCTGCTGCCTGATCACGACTGCGCGGTCGAGGAGACCGACTACGGCGCGGATGTAACGCTGACCGTGACGCTGCCCGCCGGTCGGGAGGACGAGCTCAATCGGGCGCTTGCCGAAGCCACGGCAGGGCAGGTTTACGCCGAGGTCATGGAGACCCGATTCATGGGTCGGCGTGTCAAGTAAATATCGGCTTGCAAGGCTCACAAAATTCTGAAAAAATTTTTGTGAAAAAAAGAGGATTTTCAGATTTCGTTTCGTATAACTATTATGTGACGGATTCTCCGAGGCTGAGGAGGCGGTACATATGACCATTCGAGAACAGAACGAACAGCGCGAGCACGCGGTGCTTGAGCCGTGGGCGACCTTTGCGGACAGCTCCGCAGGCAGGCTGCGCCCGATGGAACCGTGTCCGTACCGCACCTGCTTTCAGCGCGACCGGGACCGTATTATCCATTCAAAGGCGTTCCGGCGGCTGGGCAACAAGACGCAGGTATTTATCTCGCCGGAGGGCGACCACTACCGTGCTCGGCTGACGCATACGCTCGAGGTCGCGCAGATTGCGCGGACGATCGCGCGGGCGCTCGGGCTCAACGAGGATTTGACCGAGGCTATCGCGCTTGGACACGACCTCGGCCATACGCCGTTCGGTCACGCCGGAGAGGCGGCGCTTGACGAGGCTTGTCCGTTCGGGTTTCGGCACAACGAGCAGAGTTTGCGCGTTGTGGACGTGCTCGAGAATTTGAACCTTACGCGCGAGGTGCGCAACGGCATTGTCTGCCATACCGGCAGGCGCAAGGCGAGCACGCCGGAAGGCCGCATTATCCACTTTGCCGACCGCATTGCCTACATCAACCATGATATTGATGACGCGGTACGCGCGGGCATTATCCGCGAGAACGATATTCCGCAGCATTTGAGGAAACGCCTGGGTGAGACGCACGGCAAGCGCATTGACACGCTGGTGACGGCGATGATCGAGTACGGTCAGCGGTATCTGGAGATCGGCATGGACGAGCAGATGCACGCGGACATGATGGAGCTGCGGCAGTTTATGTTTGATCATGTGTACCACGGCACGGCTGCACAGCGCGAGGAAAAACGCGCAAAATCCATGCTGCGCAGTTTGTATGAATATTTTATCGAGCATCCCGACGAGCTGCCGGATGATTACTTCGTGCTGCAGGCCCGGGGGGAGGCGCTCGAGCGGATCGCGTGCGACTATGTTGCAGGCATGACCGACCGCTACTCGATAGCGGTCTATAAGAATTTATTTATTCCGAAAAGCTGGAATAAGATTGAGGATTAACGAAAATGGGTATCATATATTCGTTTTCGTTCGATAAATAGGGAAGGAGGGGCACGAAATGCCGTTTGACCGTATATTTCTGGACGAGCTGTCCGCGCGGAACGACATTGTAGAGATCGTTTCACAATATGTGCAGCTGAAAAAGAGCGGCGCGAACTATTTCGGTCTGTGTCCCTTCCACAACGAGAAAACCGGTTCGTTTTCGGTTTCGCCGGACAAGCAGATCTTTCACTGTTTCGGCTGCGGCGCAGGCGGCGGTGTCATCACCTTTATTATGAAGGCGGAAGGTCTGACCTTCCCGGATGCGGTACGCTATCTCGCCGAGCGGGCGGGCATGCAGATACCCGAACAGGGCGAAGCCGAGCGCAAAGCGGCGCGCCACAGAGAGCGTCTGTACGCGCTCTGCAGGGATGCCGGACGCTATTATTATGACACACTCTGGCGGCCGGAAAACCGAACCGCACAGCAGTATTTTATCAACCGAGGTCTGTCCCGAAGGACGATGAACCGTTTCGGACTCGGCTATGCACCGGATTCCTTCCATGCGCTCATCGATGCGATGACGGCCAAAGGCTACACGCGCGAGGAACTTATGGACGCCGGTCTGGTCAGCCGCAGCGAAAAGGGACATATTTACGACCGGTTCCGCAACCGTGTCATGTTCCCGATCATCGACGTGCGCGGTCATGTGATCGCATTCGGCGGCCGTGTGCTGGATGATTCCAAGCCGAAGTACCTGAACTCGCCGGAAACGCCGATCTTCCACAAGAGCCGCAATCTGTTTGCGCTCAACCTGTCAAAAAGCACGAAGAACGATTATTTTATCTTATCCGAGGGCTATATGGATGTCATCGCGCTGCATCAGGCGGGATTTGATTCCGCGGTTGCATCGCTTGGCACCTCGCTGACCGAGGAGCAGGCGCGCATTATTGCGCGGCATACCGACCGCATTGTCATCTCGTATGACGCGGACGGAGCCGGTCAGGCGGCGGCACAGCGCGCGATCGACATCCTGAAAAAATGTGATCTGCAGGTCAAGGTGCTGCGCATTCCGGGAGCCAAGGACCCGGATGAATTCATCAAGGCACGCGGTGCGGATGCGTTCCGCAGCCTGATCGAGCGAAGCGAGGACCACAACGCGTTCCGCATTGAGCAGATCGCCGCAAAGTACGATCTTGAGGATGATGAAGCACGCGTGCTGTTCCTCAGAGATGCAGCGCGCATGCTCGCCGGCATCGAGAGTACCATTGAGCGCGAGGTCTACGCCGGACGTGCCGCCAAGATGGCAGGCGTGACCGCCGAAGCCATGAACGTTGAGGTTCGGCGCGAACTCGGTATTCAGCGCAAGCGGCGAAAGGCCGCCGAACGGCGTGAGATACGCTCTCCGGTCGGACTGGCGCAGCCGAAGGACAGGTCGCTGGCGTATACCGACATGAAATCCGCCAAGGCCGAGGAGAATGTGCTTAGACTTCTGTTCTCGGACCAGAAATTGATTGCCGTTGCCGAAAAGGACTTGCAGCCGGCGTGGTTTTCCGCACCGGTGCTGCGTAAGATATACGAGCGCGTGCTGGAGCTGAACCGAAACGACCAGATGGTCGATGTGCTGTCCTTTGAGGGATGGCTGGAGCCTAACGAAATGAGCCTGCTGTCTGCGATACTCGAACCCGGCATTCCGGCTGGAGAGCATCGAGGGGAACTGCAGGAATACATAAACACCATACGAATGCAGCGCGTCAAGGATGGAACCATTACGCAGGCGGGAGAGGACCCGCTGCTTACATTCGGACGCATCAAAAAACAAAACGCGGGAGGACAAACGATATGACGAAAGCAAACGCAAATGCAGCCGCAAACGCACAGGAGCAGCAGGCAGCACAGCAGCAGATCCTGCGCGACCTGCTCGCGCTTGGCAAGAAGAACGGCCGACTGACCCTCAAGGAGATCTCGGATGCACTGAGCCATCTGGAGCTGTCGAGCGAGGACATCGACAAGGTGTACGAGACGCTCGAGACCATGGGCATCGAGGTCGAGACGAACGGTGTGCTGGAGAAGGTCATCGGTGACGATGACGACTCCTTTGAGCCGGAGGAAGTGGAAGAGGTTCCGGAGGAAGAACTGGTCGATACCTCTGCCATGGCTGAGACGTTCGCCATTGACGATCCGGTCCGCATGTATCTGAAGGAGATCGGCAAGGTCGATCTGCTGTCCCCTGAGGAGGAGGTAACGCTCGCAGAGCGGATGCAGAAGGGCAACGAGGCCGCAGAGCGTATCGCAAACGAAGGCGATGCCATTCCGGCGGAGGAGCGCGCACAGCTTGAAAAGGATATCAAGCTCGGCGACCGTGCAAAGAAGCGTCTGGCTGAGGCGAACCTGCGACTGGTTGTCTCTATCGCAAAGCGCTATGTCGGCCGCGGCATGCTGTTCCTCGATCTGATCCAGGAGGGCAACCTCGGTCTGATCAAGGCAGTTGAGAAGTTCGACAGCACCAAGGGCTTTAAGTTCTCTACCTACGCAACGTGGTGGATCCGTCAGGCAATCACCCGTGCGATTGCGGATCAGGCGCGTACGATCCGTATTCCGGTACACATGGTTGAGACCATCAACAAGGTTATCCGCGTTTCCCGCCAGCTGCTGCAGGAGTTGGGCCACGATCCCAGCCCGGAGGAGATCGCCAAGGAGATGAACATGCCGGTTGACCGTGTGCGCGACATCCTGAAGATCGCGCAGGAGCCGGTATCGCTCGAGACGCCGATCGGCGAGGAGGAGGATTCTCACCTCGGCGACTTCATCCCGGACGACGACGCGCCGGAACCGGCAGAGGCGGCCTCCTTTATGCTGCTCAAGGAGCAGCTCGTCGAGGTGCTTAAGACTCTGACGCCGCGTGAGGAAAAGGTTCTGCGCCTGCGCTTCGGCATCGAGGACGGCCATACCCGCACCCTCGAGGAGGTTGGCAAGGAATTCAACGTAACTCGCGAGCGTATCCGCCAGATTGAAGCAAAGGCGCTGCGTAAGCTGCGTCATCCGTCGCGCTCCAAGAAGCTGAAGGATTTCCTGAACTAAAGAAGCCCAAAGCCGCTTACCGACAGGTAAGCGGCTTTTTTATGGAAAACGGAGAATTGAGGATGGAGAATGCAACCGTTATGTTAATTCTCCGTTCTCAGTTACTGCGATATTCGAGATACCGCAAAAATGCTTGACCGCCGGAGATGCGTCTATCGTGTTGTAAAACTGCGGCAGAATATTGCCTGAGATCGGCGGAACGGCCAGCTGTGCAAAATGCCGTCACAGGCTTCCCTTTGTCAGATTGTGCGAAGGGTGTTTTTTCTTCCTTTGTGAAGTAGCACTAAAATTATATCATTTTATTTGTAAGAAATAAACAAAAGCGAGTGATTTTGCTGAAAATCTTTCAGAAATGCAAAAAACAAAGGAAAATTCGGATTTTTTATCAGAATGTGTGCGAAACGTACACTAAGTGGCCGCCGCTGTTATTCGACGGCGTTGTGAAAAATGCTACATGAAAATTGCACAAAAAACTGCTTGCATACCTGGTTTGTATGGTGTATAATAACGAAGAAGGGGAACGATCCAGCAAAGAGAGGATTGCTCCCGCGAAACAAAGCGCCCAGGAGTATAACGTGCCGGCAGGGCACGATGACAGGTTAGGGCAGGGGAGTGTAATATAAACTATGGCGAATTATCCGGTTAACAAGATCCGTAATGTATGTCTGATGGGTCACGGCGGCGACGGCAAGACCTCGCTGGTCGAGAGCCTGCTCAATATCGCCGGTGTAACCGACCGCGTTGGCAAGATCGCGGACGGCAACACGGTTTGTGACTTTGATCCCGAAGAGATCAAGCGCAAGTTTTCCATTTCCACGGCTGTAGCGCCGGTAGAGTGGAACGGCTGCAAGATCAATCTGCTCGATACCCCGGGTTTCTTTGATTTTGAAAGTGAAGTGCAGTGCGCACTGCGCGTTGCGGAGTCCGCGCTGATCGTCGCAACCGGCAAGTCCGGTCCGGGCGTCGGCACCGAAAAGGCTTGGGCTCACTGTGAGGAGCACGCAATGCCGCGTATGTTCTACATCTCCAAGATCGACGAGGAAAACTCGGATTACTATAACTCTCTGCACAAGCTGCAGAAGCAGTTCGGCGTATCGGTAGCGCCGATCGTTGTCCCGATTTTTGAGGGCAACCGCGATACCGTCGGCATTGTGGACTGCGTTATCCGCAAGGCGTACCGCATGGAAGGCAACAAGCGTGTCGAGATCCCGATCCCGGACAACATGAAGGACCGTATCGACCAGCACCGTGCAGCACTGTGCGAGAACATCGCCGAGCTGTCTGAGGACCTGATGGAGCGTTACTTCGCAGGCGAAGAGTTCTCGGATGAAGAGCTGATCGCCGGTATCCGTCAGGGTGTGAAGGATCTGGTTCTCGCGCCGGTATTCTGCGGCACTGCTGCAACCGGTATCGGCTCCTACGCACTGCTCAAGGGCATTGCGGACTACATGCCGTCTCCCGATGAAAAGCCGGTCGAGATCTGCGAGGACGAAAAGGGCGAGTTGATTGAGATCAACTGCACCCCGAACGGCTCTACCTGTGCATTTGTATTTAAGACGGTCGCTGACCAGTACGGCCGCTTCTCCTACTTTAAGGTTATGTCCGGCGAGGTCAAGCAGGATATGACGCTGGTCAACAAGCGTGCCGATGCAAACGAGAAGATGGGCCACATCTTCACTGTATGCGGCAAAAAGACGACCGAGGTTCCGGTGATCGGCTGCGGCGACATCGGCGCGGTTTCCAAGCTGGTTACCACCAAGACCGGCGATACGCTTTCGATGAGCGTTCGCAAGGTTGAGCTTGAGCCGATCGAGATTGCGCCGCCGTGCTACACGCAGGCAATCGCGCCTAAGGTAAAGGGCGTTGAGGAGAAGATCTCCACCGGTCTTGCTCGTCTGCATGATGAGGATCCGTCCTTCGATACCGAGTTCAACGCGGAAACCAAGCAGCACCTGATCTCCGGTGCCGGCGATATTCATCTGGACGTTCTGTGCTCCAAGCTGAAGGATAAGTTTGGCGTAGAGGTTACGCTGACCGACCCGATCGTTCCGTACCGCGAGAAGATCCGCAAGGCTGTTACGGTAGAAGGCAAGCATAAGAAGCAGTCCGGCGGCCATGGTCAGTACGGCCACGTTAAGATGGAATTTGCACCGTATGCCGAGGGCGATTACCTGTTCCAGGAGAAGATTTTCGGCGGTTCCGTACCGAAGAACTTCCATCCGGCAGTTGACAAGGGCATTCGCGAGGCGATGGAGCATGGCGTTCTGGCCGGCTATCCGATGGTTGGTCTGCGTGCAACCCTGCTCGACGGCTCCTACCACGATGTAGACTCCAACGAGCTGTCCTTCAAGATGGCGGCCCGTCTGGCCTACAAGGCTGGTATCCCGCAGGCAAATCCAGTTCTGCTCGAGCCTGTCTGCTCGCTCAAGGTCGTTATCCCGGATTCCTACATGGGCGATGTTATCGGCGATCTGAACAAGCGCCGCGGCCGCATCATGGGCATGAATCCGCTCGACGGCGGCAAGCAGGAGATCGTAGCCGAGTGCCCGATGGCAGAGCTTGGCGATTACGCGATCAAGCTGCGCTCCATGACGCAGGGCAGAGGCTCGTTTGTTTCCCAGTTCGAGCGCTACGATGAGGCACCGGTTCCGGTACAGGAAAAGGTTATCGCAGCGAATAAGGCTCGTCTGGAGGCGCTGAACAAGGAATAACATTCCCTGCATTTTGTGAAATTGAAACCGGCTGCGTGAGCGGCCGGTTTTTCTTTGGGAAAATTGAGATGTAATGATACGAAAATGGAAAATTGAAAATGGAGAATGGAAGATGAAATGTAATCGTAGGGCGGGGTACACCAGAGTGGCTTCTCTTGCAGCTTTGCCGCAATTCACCTTCTGCCTCACCCCGCCGGATGTAAATTCATCGGCAGCATTAATCTCGTAGGGGAGGCCATTGGCCTCCCGCACTATGGTTTAATGGATGCGTGGGCGACCACTGGTCGCCCCTACGGTTACACGATTGCAAGTGATTTACAAACGGCGGGGTGAGGGCACCCCGCCCTACAGTATAACGTAATCTTTACGTTCATTCTCAATTCTCCATTTTCCATTCTCCATTATGTCAATCGAAAAATTAACTTGTTGAATCATTGGGCTTTTTCTCCTATAATGAGATTTGAAGGGGGGTCTGCCCATGAAGAACAAACGAATGCGCTATATATCGATAACGGCGGCTATCCTGCTGGTTTTTGTGCTGCTGATGCTGCTGTTTTCCAACCGATCGGGAGATTTCAGCGCAATGGAAGCGCAGGACGGCGTACTGGATGCAACATCAGCGGATTTCTCGTCGGCGGTATATGAGATAGACGGTGAATGGACGTTCTATCCTGAGGTGCTCGGCAGCGGCGCAGAGCTGGACGCTGCCCAACCGGGAGAACGCGACGAATCCATTCCATACGGCTCATACCGGCTGAAAATACACGCGCAGCCGAAACAATACCTGACACTCGGCGGCTACTCATTCGATTACAGCACGCGCGTGCTGGTAAACGGCAGTAAAGTGCTCGAAATCGGCAAGGTGGGGGCGTCTGCGGCGGAGTCTGAGCCGCGTATCGACTACATGCTCATACCGATTTACACCGGCGAGGATGGTGAGGTCGAGGTGGTCTGTCAGTATGCGAATTTCGTGCACCGCGAAGGCGGCGGTCTGACGCAGATGCATCTGTCCACTGCGGAGAACATCGACCGCATGCGCCGAAGCCGGAATCTGTATTCGCTGGTGCTTGGCGGTTCGCTGTGCCTGTTCGGCATGTATTTTCTGCTGTTTGCGGTCTTTCAGGGCGAGATCAAGTATGTTTTCCTCGCGGTCATCTGCGCGCTGCTCGGTCTGCGCGACCAGAATTTCTATGTGCTGCATCTGCTGCCTGCAAATTACAACTGGGCAGTCGCATATCGGTTTCTGGTGCTGATGATTACGCTGCAGCCGTGTTTTCTGCTGCTTTTGCTGCAAAGCCTGTACGAAAAGCTGGCGAAGCCGATTGTTGTGCGGTGCTATGCGGTGCTGTATGCCGTGCTGGCGGCGGCGCATTTTATCCTGCCGACGCAGGATATCGCACCGCTGAGCAGGATCGGGTATTATCTCTCGATGCCGTTTTTCCTGTATCTGGTCGTACAGCTGATTCGGCGGTTCTGGCGTATCCGGCGGCTTGAGTGGGACGACGTGCTCGTTCTGCTCGGCTATCTGTTGCTGCTCGGGTCGAATGTATACGAGGCGGTATTCGGCCGTATCGTGACGACCATTACGCGCCACGGAGCGGCACCGCCGTATCTGCTGGTGTTCGTATTCCTGATCGCGGGAGCCATCAGTTTGAAGATCAACCGCCGGGAACAGGAGCTGTCCGAGAGCCGCCGTCAGCGCGAGGTGCTGACCCAGCTCAACCGGCTGAAAAGCGAATTTCTGCACCAGATGGCGCATGAACTGAAAACACCGCTCACGGTTATGAGCGGCTATGCGCAGCTGACCGACTGGCAGCTTGGCACCGGAGCGGTCAACGCGGACGCGCATGAACACATGCAGACCATTTCGTCCGAGGCGCAGCGGCTTTCTGCGCTGGTATCGCGGCTGATCGACCTCGCCAACGGCGGCTCACCCGATATTGAGATGGGCGTCATTGACGCGGCGCAGCTGCTGTCCGGCGCGGCGGATGTGTGCCGTCCGATGTTGGAAAAGAAGCACAACCGGCTGGAAAGCGACAGTGGAGAGGGCATTACGCTCTGGGGCAATACGGAAATGCTGCTGCAGGTGCTCATCAACCTGACGGTCAATGCCAACCGTCACACGGAGAACGGCGTGATCGCCTACCGCATTGCGGACGAGGGCGAGTGGGTGTGCCTGCGTGTGAGCGACACCGGCAGCGGCATTGCACCCGACCTGCTGCCGCATATCTTTGAGAAGGGCTGCAGCGGCGACGGCGGCAGCGGTATCGGCCTGACGATCTGCGCGGACGCAATGAAGATTCACCACGGCTTGCTCGAGGTGGAGCACACCGATGCAGACGGCACGGTGTTCCGGCTCGAACTGCCGAAAAAGCCGCTCGAAACACAAGGAGAGAACGATTGTGGAAGATAAACTGATTTTGCTGGTGGAGGACAACCCGCACATCATGGCGATCAACGACGCGGCACTGCACATGCGCGGTTACCGCACCCTGCAGGCGGAAACTGCACACAAGTGCCGGGAGCTGCTGTGCTTTCACGCGGTGGACTTGATCGTGCTGGATATTCTTCTGCCGGACGGCGACGGTGTGGCGCTGTGCCGCGAGGTCAAGCAGGAATACGATGTGCCGATCCTGTTTCTGACCGCTATGGGCGAAAATGAGGATATCGTCAAGGGTCTGACCGCAGGCGGAGACGATTATCTGACAAAGCCGTATGATTTGGAGGTGTTCATGGCCCGCGTGGAAGCGCGTCTGCGTGCGGCGCACCCGAAGGAACGCGCAGTACGGCTTGGCCCGCTGCAGATGAATCTGCTGAGCGGACGTGCGTACATCGGAGAGACCGACCTGAACCTGACGCAGAAGGAGTTTGCGGCGCTGCTGTATCTGGCGCGGCACCCGAACCGCAGCGTCAGCGCGCAGGAGCTGTACGAGGCGGTCTGGCAGCAGCCGATGGGAGCCGATCCGCATGCCGTGCGCATGACGATTTCACGGCTTAAGCAGAAGCTCGGCGGCGAGGATGCAAGGGTCACGGTCAATTCGTACCGCAGCAGCGGCTATCGGCTCGAGGAGCAATAATTGAATATTTACAGCGGACGGCGAAGGTAACAAATTTGGTACCTTCGCCGTCCGCCGCCTTTTTGCCCTTATACTGAAAGTACGGTGAAATACCTGTATCCTCGGACGGTGCTCCGCGGTAAAGCAAGGGGAAAGCCGTGGAAACCGTTTATTTCATAAGGCAAGGAGGAAGAAAGATGAAAAAACGAATTTGCAGTTTGCTGCTGATATGCAGTATGCTGGCGGGTCTGCTGCCGCAGATCGTGCTGCCGCAGGCGGCGGCAGCAGATACTGCAGCAGCAAGAGACGGCTTTGGTCTGCCCACGGAAGAAAAAACGGGCATAACAGACAAGGACACACTGCGGAATAACCCATACGGCACGTTGGGATGGGTTCCGCTGTTCCAGAACCACGAGCTGGTTGTAGCCGGCGTGGACTCGGATGAGTTCCAGACGACATACGAGGGCGCAGCCAACGGCAAGGGCAGTCAGATGTCTACGTTCCGGTGGAGCAACTCGACCAATGTCGGCAATGCTGAGCGTATTGCGACTGTGGCGTTTGATCCGAACGGCACCGGCAAGGATGAATACATTGCGAATCTGGTATTTGATAAAAGTTCGGAACGGCTTCGTCTGTATGTGACGAACAAGGACCGCAAGGTATCGAACGTTGTCCAGATTGGTGACGATGATGACAGCAGGTACATCAAGAAACTGAAATTTTACCAGACCCGCGCTATGCTGAGTCTGGCCGCAGGCGACTTTGACGGTGACGGCAAGGACACGCTGATGATCTATACGCCGGGCAATAACAAGGATACGGCTACTGTAGACAGCATTAAGGAGTATACGTTCAGCGGCAGCACACTGACTGACAACGGTCGCGTAATCAACCTCGGTGACGTCATCGACGGCGGCCGAGACGCGCTGAAGGCCATGCTGTACCACGACGGCAACGGCGATAACGAGCTGCGCGCGCATCTGAGCGTTGATATGGAAGTCGGCGACGTGGATATGGACGGTATCGACGAGCTGGCAATGACGGTCAATGTCAATGACCTGAAGGAGAAATCGTATGACGGTCATACCGACTACGAGAAATCCTATCTGACGGTTTACGATTACAACAACAATAAAAGCTGGAAGCAGATGATGAACAAGAAGCTGCTGAACAGCAATGACGGTGCAAGCGGTCGTGCCCGTTTTGCGGGCGTAACCATCGGTTATGTCAGCAATGCGCCGAGCGGCAGTATGCCGCCGGAAGTTGTTGCGGTAGGCTACTACGATAAGAATGGTAATTATCAGGACTGCGACTTCGACAAGAGCAAGCTGCTGGCGTACAGCTATCAGTACAGCACGAAGGATAATTCGTGGACAGAAAAAATCAAGGCGACCGAAGTTGTCACCAACGGCTTTACCAATACCGGCACCAAGGGTGACGATGTGCAGAATCCGATCGCGGTAGCGGCTGTTGCAGCGGACGGCGTGAACACCCAGGAATATCTGTTTATTTCCGGCAGTATGTATAAAGTCGGCACGGTGAACGGCAGTCAGCAGCTGTCTATCCTGGACGGCTCGGATAAGGGCCATGACCGCTGGCTGGGCGGCCGACTCATCAACAACAGCGGTATTCTGGACTATGCTGTCGGCAATTTTGACGGCAATAAGCAGGGCATGGAACAGGTATACTACGTTGAATACCGCAAGCAGGAGACCTTCGACAAGCAGTTTTTGAAGATTGGTCAGCTTTACAAAGGCTCGGCTGGCAGCACGTTCAGCCGCTGGGAGGATGACTGGACATACTATGACAAGAGCAACTGCAATCTGGCGCTTACAACGGCAGATGTAAACAACGATGCCATGCTCGCGAAGATCAAAAGCGTCAGCACCGGCTACACCGACCCGAAGGTAATGGCGATTCTGGAAGCATCGCCGCATTTTGCTGAGGTGAATGACGGCGATATCGGAAACTCGCAGACCGGAATCGGATACAGTAAGGATAATACTGTAGCAGTAACGGCATCCGGTTCGTTTGGTTTTGATATCATGGCGGGCTTTGAATATGTTGCACCGCTGATTGAGACTGGCGGTGGTGTTGAATTTAATACCAGTCATACCTTTACTGTTGGTGCAACAAAATCTACAAGCAAGGAAATAACGGTCGAGTATTCTAATGATACGAACGACAATATGGTGCTCATGTATGCAACACCGATGACCTATTACGAGTATCAGGTGAAGTATCCGGATGGCACAAAGAAGGGCAATTCGCCGAAGCTGACCAGTTCTATGACGCTGGCGGTTCCGGGTAATCCTTCGATGAACATGGTTTCGGTAGATACTTATAATAAGGCTGCTTCGGCGTACGAGGGTATGCAGCAGATTGGCAGCAACCTGCATCTGGGCACGTCCGGTCAGCCGAATACCTATCGTTCCAGTCTGCCGAGCGGTTCACATTCGGAGCAATCCGGTAAAGTTGGTCATTACAAAGATTCGGGTACACAGCTGCAGAGTTTTACGACTGCAACCAGCAGCGGCGTAAACTTTGAGTACACCTATGAGGGTTCGGTGCAGATGTATGGTGTAGTTGGCGGCTTCAAGGCTGGCGGCGGTTATCACTGGGGAGCAAGCGCCGGAACCGAAAAGGTAAACACCAATACGATTACCAAGCTGGGCTCTGTTACCGGCGGCGGTGATTCGCGCTATAACTTTGACTGGAGCTTCGGCACATGGACGGTACCGTTCAACGGCGATGAAGTACCGGTACTGGGCTATGTTGTCAGCAATGTGACGGCACCGCCGTCTCCGGCGCAGGATCTGTCGCTGAGTGAGCAGACCACCAACAGCATGGTGCTGTCGTGGCAGTCCGGCGACCGTCCGGCGGAGTATTACAAGATTTACCGCTATATTGAGAACAATAAGAATAAGCCGTTCGTATTGATTGACACCGTAGACGCATCGGAATCACCGAGTGGTGAATATGCGTATCAGCTGAAGGATCTTGCGTCGAACGAAGAGTATCAGTATACGATCACTTCCGGATATTATACCAGTAAGGAAGAGTCGGTTGAAAGCGAGATCGTTGTCGGCAAGACGCTGGCGAATGAGATGAGCCGTCCGATTATCAATGGACCGGACAAAGTAACCGTTCCGCTGAACGGCTCGACAACTTTCCGTGTGCAGGCTTCGACTCCGGCAGAATTTTCGAGCACGGATTATCAGTGGCAGAAGCGTCTGCCGGGAAGAAAGTGGACGGATATTGAAGGTGCTACGAAGGACACCTATACCGTAAAGTCGGTAACGAGTGACCTAAACGGTGCGATGTACCGCTGCGTGGTAACGTGCTACACCAAGTCGGCAACGCCGATTTCGTTCTACAGCGATGCGGCAACGCTGACGGTCGGTACACCGCAGGCAACCGCCGGTTTGACGGTATCCGGTACTTCGGAGGGCAGCGGCACTCAGGAGAAGCCGTATATCGGTCAGAGTAATTTCAACACGGTTAAAACCACGACAGAATCCGTACCGACAACCGTTCCGTGCACCGTAGAAGTCGATGGCATAACGCTGAATGTTTACGCAGTAAGCAATCAAGCGGGTGCGGTACAGGGATATGTCGGCATCGGTGAAAAGAAGGTAAAGAATAGTCCGAATGGTTCGGATGATTCGGAAGGTTCGGATTATTCGATATTGACCGTATACTACGCCGTAACAAAGACTGGCGAGACGTATACCGTAGGTTCGGAACTCGCCATGAATACCACCTATCAGTGGAAGAACGGTGAGACGGCAGTAACGGTGCCGAGCACAATTACGCCGGAAACTGTATTGACAAACAAAAATGCGGCAAGAGCGTTTTCGCTGACTATTCCGGATGTTGATAAGCCGAGTGAAGTCACGTCCTACACGGAAGCGGAATACGACGAAAGCAAGTACCGGAACGGTGAGCAGTACCTGATTCACGGTAAGGATACCGTGACGGAGAACGGAACCACGTTTGAACGCTATATCCTCAGCAAGATGGATAAGTCGACCAGCGGTGCAGAAAGTACCGCAGAGGACACCTATACCGTCAAGTATTATCAGCTTCTGACGAAGGCAAATAACAGCTATGAACTGACCAAGCTGACTTGCACACAGCAGACGAAGCTGGGCGATTATGAGGAGCCTTCCTTCACACTGGTAACAAAGGAAACTACGGTTGAAAATAAGGTTACTACCTCTACGCCGGGTTCCGGTACGGCGCTGACCCTGACGACGCAAACGGCGGAAAAGAACGGCTCTGCACTCGGTAATGTGGAGTACACGCTGACGATTACGAACACGTCGGACGGCACGGTCAGCACGATTGTCGGCAGAACGGACAGCAGCGGCACGGACAGCAAAACGTGGACTGCACCGACAGCCGGTCTGTATGCCATCACGACCACCGCGACCGGCGGCTTGACAAGTGATACGGTATATTATCTGGCAGGCGTGCAGAGTGTAGAGGACGGCGAGGCCAACACAACGGAGACCGTTTACACGCTTGAAAGCACTGTTGGCAAAGAAAACAAGATTACGAGCGTATACGGTACGCCGATTGCTCTGACCGTGCAGCAGCAGACTGTAACGAAAAACGGAAACAATGTTACCGCAGGCAACAAAACAGAGGTTGAGGGAAATATCACCTACACCTGGCGGCAGTCCGGTCAGAGCGAGAGTACGGAAACGGCTATCACTGACAGCACTTTCCGACCGGAGAAGGCGGGAACCTATATCGTCACGGCATACCAGAATGATAGCGATACTTCCAAGCGCACCAAGCTGGCGTCCACGACCATTACGGTAAAGCGCAAGCCGCTGGAGCTGTATGTAACCTGGGATAAGGATAACAGCGAGCATACTTCGACAGAGGCACCGGACAACAAGAGCGCATTGGTGGTCAAGGCGGATGCTCTGGAGTCGGGTGACGCTCTGCCGTCGGCAATTACAGCCGTATGTGCGCTGTATGATGACAAGGACAATCGAAAGAACGTCAGCGGTCGCTTTGAGGTAACGATTGCGGTCAACGGTGAGGACGCGGCTGTGAAGTCGCTGCTCGAGAAGTACGAGCTGAATCTGACCAAGCGCATGCTGGTTGTCAAGCAGGACACCCTGAGCGTAACCTATCGCGCCGGTGAAGGCGGCTCGCTTAGTGCAAGCTACAACAGCGGCAACCTCGACCAGAAGTTTGAAAGCGGTAAGAACATCGCTAAGAACACCAGGCTGATGTTTGATGCCAAGAGCAACGACGGTTTCATTGTAAAGGAATGGAAGGTCAACGGTCAGTCCATTACCGGTAATACAAAGTACAAGGTGACGGAGATTCTGTCGAACGGCAAAAAGGTTGGCGAACGACTGACGGTAGCGGCGCTGACGGAAAAGCTGGACGTAGAAGTAGCCTTCAGCAGTGATTCGCACACGATTACCTTCAGCAGCGGCGAAGGCGGTAAGCTGACCGCAGCACTGAAGGACGGCGGTGCAGTCACGACCGGACAGAAGATTGCGGAAGGTGCAAATGTGACGTTCACGGCTGCGCCGAACACCGGTATGTCGGTAGCACGCTGGGTGGTGGACGAAAAGCCGTATTACTGGCCGGGTACGACCGATCTGTACCGTGAGTCCACACTGACACTGGAAAATGTGCAGAAGGACCGCAATGTAAAGGTAGAATTCAGCAGCGCAGGCAAGCATAAGCTCGCCTTCAACATCGAGTCGGAAACCGGCAGCACCTTGCCGTCCGTGCAGACCTCGGCGAAGCTGGCAGACGGCACTGCGGCAGATCTGAATGCGGTGCCGGACGGTGCGGCAGTAACGTTTGCATTGGAAAATCTGGGCAGCAACTACACGGTCAAGACGTGGAAGGTGGATGGTAAGGAAGCCGCAAATTCGGGTACGCAGAAGCAGTTTACGCTGCGCAATATCACGGGAACGCATACGGTTACGGCTGTGATCAATGCGGCGCAGGAGGTAACGCTGACCTTCAAGGCAGTGGATGCAAATGGTGACCCGATAAACGCAGACATTGCTTCCGTTATCGCAAAGATTAAAAACGGCAATGCGATTACCAGCGGCAGTACGGTCGGCAATTATTCGACGATTGAGTTTGCTGCTGCGGTAAACGAGAATTACTACGTTTCTGAATGGACCGGTGCGAAAGCGGATGCAGAGGATTCGACAAAGGCATCCATCGCAAGTCTGGAAAAGACCACTGAAGTTATCGCGCATATCGCGGAGAAGCCGCGGGTGACGGTGGCTGCGCCGGTCAACGGCACAGTCGAAGTTGCTGGCACACGCGGTATCCAGAATGTTGTATTGACTGGTGCTGAGGGTGAAAACGGTCATGTGAATATGAACAGCACGGCAGCAATCACGGCAACACCAAACGACGGTTATTTCGTGCAGAAAATCATGGTTACGGCTGATGATGCAACGCAGACATTCGATTACGACAATGCGCAGGCTTATCAGTCGGGCAAGGTAACGAAGGATGATATCCAGATTACGAAGGATACCTTGGTTCAGGTAATCTTTGCCGAGAAGCCGATGGTAACCTTTGGCGGTGACACTCACATCCATGTAACGGCACAGCAAGACAGCAAGATGCTGAACACCGGCGATCATGTCGAGAAGTACAGCGGCGATATCGTATTCGCGGCAACACCGGATGAGGGCTATGAGACTGATAACTGGACCGTTACCGGTTGGACGAATGTCGACGGAAACGACGATACCACTTATACTCAGATTGGCTCTATCGAAAGCAATGTAGAAGTTCATGCAACGTCTAAGGCGCTCCCGCAGTACGACTTCACACTGTCCGTTGATTCGCTCGGTGACGAGGGTGACGGCGGTACGGTTTCCGCAGAAATCACCCGCAAGGGCATGCGCGCATACGAGCAGGAGAACCTCGAAGCAGGCACGCACAGCTTCTACCGCGACTCGAATATCACGATCACGGCGGTGCCGAACGCAGGCTACCGCGTACAGGACTGGACCATCAACGGCCAGACCACAGCGGATACCGCAGTGAGCAAGACGCTGAGCAATCTGCAGGGTGAAACGACGGTTCAGGTTCGCTTTGTCAAGCTGGTGACCGGCATCACCTTCGGTCCGACGCACGAAACAAGCGAAGGCGGCTATATCAGCGCGGCAGAGGCGAATGAAACGTCTATCCTCGGTGATGCGGCTACCGGCGCGAATATTGCGGCAGGCGTGCCGATCAAGTTCACGGCAGAGGTAAAGCCTGGTTACGCAATCGAAGGCTGGTACGTCAACAATGTGCGTGATGACAGCGCAGGCACAGGCGAAACCTACACCTATCCGAACACGACCAGTGCAAACTCGATTTACATTGCGCCGAAGTTCCAGCAGGTCAAGTACAACATCACCACCGGTGATAACGTCACCGTAAACGGACAGAACAGCACAACTGCACGCGGCGGCGAGTCGCTCACCTTTACGGCAGTACCGCCGGCGGGTCAGAATGTGACCGGCTGGACGGTCAACGGCGAGGCAGTTGCCGGTAACGGCAATACGCTGACGTGGACGGTCGAGAACGGTTGTCTCACGAAGCCGAACGTAACGGCATATCATGTTGAAGCACAGTTCAGTGCAGGAGAGTACGAAGTAACGTACAGCCAGCCGGCGGGCGGCACGCTGAGTGCATCGGTTGCAGCCGGCACACAGGTCAACGGCGGCACTAAGGTTGCCTTCACCGCAGAACCCGATAAGGGTTATGAGATTGACGAGTGGACGGTAAACGGTCATTCGGTTGCCAACAGCGGCAGCACCTACACCCTGAACGTAACCGAAAACAGCACGGTTGCAGTCACCTTCAAGGCAATGGTTCCGGTCAGCGCCGTGCGGAACGGCAGAAACGGCAATATCGCCATCACCGCAAACGGCAAGACGATCACGGACGGCTATGTTTCCTCCGGTTCGGACGTAACCTTCACCGTAACGCCGGAGAATATGGACGATATGGTGCAGGCATGGCAGGTGAACGGCTCGACAGTCGCTGAGATGACCGATACGGCAGATGCACCGCTCACTTATACGGTCAAGAATGTAACCGCAAAGACTGAGGTTTCCGCAACGCTGATTGAGCGCCCGACATACACCATTACGGTAACAAGTGAGGGCAGCGGTACGGCGTCGGCAGAACCGGCAAGCGTCAAGCGCGGCGGCAGCACGACCGTTACGGCAGTGCCGAGCAGCAATAGCTACTATCTCAAGGAATGGTCGGTTAACGGCGGTACTGCACAGGCTGCCTCCGGCAATACGCTGGCACTGACGGAAATTCGCAGAAATACCACAGTCAAGGCCGTATTTGACGGCGCGATCAACTACGACGTAACCCTGGATGTTCAGGGTGCAGATACCGGCACAACGGTTGCTGCAGCGGCAAACGGCAAGGCCATTACGCCGCAGAAGAACAGTCCGGCAAGTGTTACCCGCGGCAGCAGGGTCGTATTCACGGCAACGCCTGCCATGACGGACGAGACGCACAATAAGCAGATGGTCGCACAGTGGACGGTAAACGGTGTAGATCAGAATAACATCTCTAACGAGCTGGTTATCCCGAGCCTGACCGGCAAGACCGATGTGGCTGTCAAGTTCGTTCCCTATGAAGGCTTCGCTATCCCGACCGGCGGCACCGGCTGGAAGGTCTCCGATGTGAAGCGCGTACCGGATGATACCCTGCCGATGAGCGAAATCCGCAAAAACGGCGATCTGACATTCACAGTCGGTCTGGCAGGCGACTACACGGTAATCAGCAAGCTGGTCATCAACGGCTACGACTGCATCAACGGCAAACCTGCCGGAAATGCAGCGCTGCACGGCTGTGACGCAGTGGAAGCCAGGAAGAACGCAAACGGCAGCTACACCGTCACGATCAAGAACGTAACGGCAGTGCCGGATATGAGCGTAGAAGCACATCGGGTAATCATCGGCAGTCTGACCGTTCCGGAGAAATTCAAAAACAATCCGGAACTGAATACGGTCGAAAAGATTCAGGCAAAGCTGACAGCGAAACTGACCGGCAGCAAGGACGGCGTGGCGTTCTACGACATCGCGCTTAAATACTATGACGGCGGCAAGTGGATTCCGGTAGACGAAACCAACTTCCCGGCTGAAGGCGTAGACGTTGTTCTGACGTATCCGAACGGTACGGACAGCAAGGATACCTTCCAAATCGTCCACATGCTGACCAAGACCGGCTCCGAGGGCGAGATCGAGAAGTTTACCCATATCACCAAGGAGACCGATGGCCTGCGGTTCCATGTAACCAGCCTGTCTCCGTTCGGCGTAAGTTGGACGAAGTATACCGCGCCGACGCCGGGCGGCGGCGGTGGTGGTGGCGGCGGCGGAGCCGTTGCCCCGACCACTTACGACATCGTGATCCCGTCCGCACTGGCGAATACCGTCAAGGCGGATAAGACCAAGGCGGCCGCAGGCGACACCGTAACGCTGACTGCTGCCGGAGAAGGTACGCTGACTGTCACGGACGCAAACGGCAAGACGGTTGCTCTGACCGACCTCGGCAGCGGCAAATACACCTTTAAGATGCCGGCGGCTAAGGTCAGCGTGGGCTTCAAGACTACCGCAGACCAGCCGTGCGATGGCGGCAAGGATTGTCCGTCCGCACCGTTTACAGATGTAGATACTGCAAAGTGGTATCATCTGTCCATTGATTATGTGCTCACGCACAAAATGATGAACGGTGTATCGAGCCGTGCATTTGCACCGAATGCCAACCTGACGCGCGGTATGCTCGTGCAGATCCTGTATAACCTGGAAGGCAAGCCGAAGGGCACAGCAGCGAACTTCTCGGATGTGCAGGCTGACGCATGGTATGCCGAAGCAGTCGGCTGGGCAGCGTCCAGTAAGGTCGTAACCGGCTATGCAGACGGTACCTTCCGACCGAATGCAGCCGTCACCCGCGAGCAGGCGGCAGCGATCCTGTATCGCTACGCCCAGAGCAAGGGTATCGACGTAAGCGTGGGTGAGAATACCAATATTCTCAGCTATGTGGATGTTCAGCAGGCAAGTGAGTACGCGATTCCGGCTCTGCAGTGGGCAGTCGGCGCAGGCGTGCTGAACGGTAAGAATGGCGGCCGTCTGGCACCGACCGGCACCGCCACCCGTGCCGAGATCGCAGCGATCATGCAGCGCTGGTGCGAAAACATCATCAAGTAACGGCAGACAAAACAGCAGGACAGAGAAAGGGCTGACCCGACGGGTCAGCCCTTTTTTATGCGGTTGAATAATGGAGAATGGAAAATGGAGAATGGAAAATTGACGTGACGATTTTCTGTTGCGTGGGCGGCCAATGACCGCCCCTACGGTTACGCGTGTGCAGGTTGTTTGATACGGTGCGCCGAGTCGTCGCACCCTACGGTATAGTCTTACATCAGATACAATTCGTAGATGCCGTCCGTAACAACGCGCAAACGAGTTGCGCAACACTGTTATGTTGCGCCTGCGAAGAGTAGCTGGTATGTGTAGAAGCAATGTATCTGGCACTGCGCAGAGGTAGAGAAATGGGAGCACACTGTGCTCCCCTACGGAAGAAAAAATCCTCTGCCGTTCTCCTTTTCGAAGCGGTCGCCGCTCTCCGATTTTCGCTAGACTATCCCAAAGGGAAAGGGGTGATTCACAAGAGGGTGGAAACCTTGGTGTCTACCCTCTTGTGCCCCTGCCGGGCAGGCAAGATTCGTTCGCTTCGCAAGCGATTACTCTGCAAGCATCGCTGCGCCCACCAGACCTGCGTCATTGCCGAGCGACGCACAGACGATCTCGGTATTTCGGTCCTCACCGCGGAAGGTCTGCGGGAAAGTGAGCATGCGCAGCGGCTCGAGCAGCTTTTCGCCATAGCCCGCCAGTCCGCCGCCGAGCACGATACTCTCCGGCTGGAACAGATTCACAAAACTTGCCAGACCGTTCGCCAGATTGCCGCAGTATTCGTCGAACAGCTCCTGCGCGAGCGCGTCACCTGTGTCTACTGCATCGCAGATCTGCTTGGCGTTCAGCTGACCCTTGTGTACGGCAAGCACGCTCTTTCGTCCGTCCTCGAGCGCACGCTCGGCAAACCGCACGAGCGAAGCCGCCGAGCAGTACGCCTCCAGACAGCCGTGCCGTCCGCAGTTGCACGGCTCGCCGTCTTTTCGGATCACCATGTGCCCGATCTCACCGGCAATGCCGTTGCAGCCGGTGTACAGCTGGCCGTTAATGATAATGCCGCCGCCAACGCCGGTGCCGAGCGTTACCATCAGCATGTTGCGCGTGCCCTTGGCCGCACCGGCAGTCGCTTCGCCGAGCGCGGCGCAGTTCGCGTCGTTATCCAGATGCACCGGACAGCCGAACTCAGGCAAAAACGCATCCGCAAAGCTGACGTTATTCAGACCCAGATTGGTGCCGAACCGCAGGGTGCAGGTTTTCTTGTCAAACGAGCCGGGCACGCCGATGCCGATTGCCGTTACGTCCTCTACTGCACAGCTGTGCGCCCTGCACAGCGAGAGCGCCAGCGTTTTCATATCTGCTTTCAGGCCGGCTGCGTTGCCGGTCCGGGTCGGAAGGCTGTCCTTGCACAGCAGCGTGCCGTCCTCGGTGCAGAGCGCCGCCTTGACGGTCGTGCCGCCCAGATCAATACCGATTCTCACAGCAAATCCTCCTCGTCGAACAGATGCAGGCCGCGGCCCTTGAAATAGTTGTTCAGCCGCTCCACACTGCTGTTGATGATCAGCTCCTCCGGGAAACCAATTTCCTCGAGCATTTCTAGTGCGCCCTCCACATGACCGACGCGGTAGCAGATATGGCTGTCGCTGTCCACCGAGATAGGCACCTCATACTTCATGCACAGGCGGGCGATGTCCATGCAGTTGTCATGGCTGCCCTTACGGATGGACAGAGATGCGTTGTTAATTTCTACAATCTTGCCGTGGTCGTTGCAGCGGCTGATGATGTACTCGTGGTCGAATGGGAAGTTGGAGTTGCCGAGGTGGCCGAACGCGTTGACATACGGGTTGTACAGGATGGCCTCGAGCGCCGCCGTGTGCACGCTGCTGTCCACCGGCGGGAACATGCACTCGTGGAAGGACGCGAGCGCAAACTCAACGGGCTTGAGACTCTTGTTGGAAATGACGTTGATGCCGCCTGCCGGAGCGGTGATGTCGAATTCAATGCCGCGAATGACCGTTACCTTGCCGATCTTGCGCGGGATAAGGTCCAGGTTGGAGAAATGCCACTCGTGCGGGCCGTCCGGATTGGTGGGGCCGTGGTTGGTGATGGCGATAGCCGCAAGACCGCGGTCCTCGGCTGCCTGCACCATTTCGGTGAGCGTGCTGAACGCGTGGTCGGTTACATTGGTGTGGGTATGCAGGTCTGCGATGATTTGCATGGGAAAAGGCTCCTTTTGACGTATGATTTTTTGGGGTAAGATGAAAGGCGGACACATGGGTCCGCCTCTGTATTTGCAGTTCGCTGAACCGCCGGTATGCGATTGTTTATCGGCGGTGTCTGCGCGGATAATCATCGTTATCGTAGCGCTTGCGCATCGCCTTGCGGCGACGGCGGCGCCGGATTCCGCCGAATGTGATGTTGAACAGAATGTACAGCACGATGAAGATTGCGGCTGCGATCAGCACGATTTTGAACACGGTGCTCTGGAAGAAATGGCTCAGCTTGTCCGAGTAATAGAGTACGCGGCTCATTTCCACATCGCTGAGCGCGACCAGTTCGACCGTACCGTAGGACGTGCCGTTGTAGCTGTATGTCATGCTGCCGACCACATCACCGGCCTTGATGGGCGCGTCAACGGCTTCCGGCAGATTGGGTGTCGCTTCCAGCGAATCGGTCTCTACATCGGCAGGGAGCAGCGCCACCAGATCGGTTTTCGCGGTCAGCACCAGCTGATCGGTCTGCGTGGACAGGTCCACCTTTACATGGGCGAGTGTGTCGCCCTTTTTCGCAACGGTCTTGGTCTTAAAGTGGGTGAAGCCCCACTTATACAGCGATTTGGTATCCGTGAAGCTGGCCGCTACCGTCGGGTACTCCTTGGACGAGGCGGCACTGCCGAGCACGACCGAATACAGCTTGGCATCGCCGTACTCCGCGTAGCCGACAAAGCAGTTGCCCGCCTGCGAGGTATGTCCGGTTTTGATGCCCTTGTTGTACGGGTACGACCACGGATTGAACGAGCTGAAGATGAGCTGGTTGGTGGTGAAGATGATGCGTTCCTCGTGCATGTTGGTCTTGGGCATGCGGTACTGCACGGTGTCGATAATGTTGGTGAACGTGTCGTTCTTCATGGCCTCGCGGGCAATGAGGTACAGATCACGGGCGGTGGTGTAGTGATCTTCTTCGTGCAGGCCGCACGGGTTGCAGAAATGCGTTCCGGTGCAGCCAAGCTCCTCGGCGCGGGTGTTCATCATGTCCACAAAGTGCTCGCTCGTGCCGCCGACATGGCGCGCGAGTATGTACGCCGCCTCGTTTGCGGAGGGCAGCATAAGCGCATACAGCAGGTCGATGACGCGCACGGTCTCACCGACCTTGATGTCTGCGTTCGAGCTGTCCGATGTGACCTTGGCGAAGTCGCCCTGTTCGGCTGTGACGGTCTCGTTCAGATCCTCGACATTCTCAAGCGTCAGCAGCGCGGTCATAATTTTGGTCGTGGACGCCGGATACCGCTTTTCGTCCGCATTTTTCTCATACAGCACCATGTCGGAATCCGGGCTGATGAGCAGGGCGGCGGTAGCCGTTACGGCAGGCGCTTCGCTTGCCGCTGCGGTAACGTCCTTGTCGTTGTCGGCGGTCGCGTCCTTGGAATCCTTGCTGTCGGCAGAATCCGTGCTGCCCGAATCGGTGGACGAGGTGTCCGTGCTGTCGGAATCCGACTGGCTCGATGAGGTATCACTCTCGTCATTCACGGCATAAGCGCGGGTGATCGGCGCCGCACCGAGCAGCAGCGTAAAGCACAGCGCCAGTGCGGTAAGACGGTTTTTGAAATTATTGCTCTTCATCGGTATCTCCTAAAGAAAAATCGGCATCGGTGAAGTGCCCGCGCAGAACCGCCGGCTTGGGCGGTGTGCGCCGCAGCGGATCGTAGCGGAAGGAACGGCAGTGATCGGTGCCGTTTACCACACCGCGTTTGCGGCAGGCAATGCGTTCGCCGTCCGCCAGCGGAGAGCCGTGCGCGCAGTAGGTGCAGCGCGGTTCTATATTTTTTCGCAGCAGCTTTTTGAGCCTCATGCGTGGTCACTCCAGTCGTGATAAAATCAGGTGAAAAAGTGTCCGACAGGATCAGTATCGGCGGACACAAGACATATATAAATATTATATATCATTTCCTGCGCTTTTTCCACCCCCAAATTGGATACAAAGCGGAAACGAACAGCACAGCAAGCGTATACCGGAACCGTACCGATATCGGTGTCAGCTCCGGTGAGGAAACCGTCAGCACGGCAGGCGAGAGGGAAAACAGGAAAGCCGTCAGCACAGCTGCGAGCGTACCGTGCAGCAGCTTTGCGGCAAACAGGCCGCGCACCGGCAAATCGTGTGCTTCCGCGAGGGCGCGCACCTGAAACTGCACAGCCAGTCCGCCAAATCCCAGCAGGAAGGACGCAAGCGTCAGCCGTGTCCTGCGCGGCAGCGTCAGCACCGTCAGCTCGTCTAAGCCGTTAGTCAGCTCGATCATGCCGTCCAGTACGTTTCCGTACGGCAAAAGTGCAAAAACCGGCGAAAGCAGCCGCAGCAGGATGGAAAACATGGTCAGAAATGCCGTCACGGTCAGCGCCGTGGACGCTGCCTGCTGTACGGACGCGCAGAAAATCGAGGGGAATGAGGTGCGGTTCCGGTTATGGATACGCTGCGACACGGCAGATAATGGGGTACGCGCGGAAAACAATCCGACGATCAGTGCCGAAACGATATGTATCCCGTATAGCATCGCGCCTGCCTGCGCGGAGCCGAACACGCCGAGACCAACCAGTCCGATGCAGAAGCCCGGACTGGCGCAGTTGCAGAACCGGTTCACGCGCTCTGCCGCTTCGCGGGAAAGCACACCCTCGGAGAGCAGCGCACATGCGGTCGTGGCGCCGACCGGATACCCGCCGATGAGTCCGAGCACCAGTGCAGGCGCAGCCTCGGGCGGCAGGCCGTATAAGCGGGCAAGCGGCTTTGCCAGCAGCGGCGACAGCCGCGCGGTATCACAGCGGACAAGCAGTCCGCTGACAACGAAAAACGGAAATAAAGCCGGTAAGGCCTGCACTGCGGCTAAAGAAAGCCCCTCGCGGACACCATCCGCGCAGGCAGTCGGGCAAAGCAAAAACGCGGCAAAAAGAGCCAGCGATAAGAACAGCTTCATAGCGTCACCTCGGAACAGTGTATGAGAAGCAGGAAAGTTTCAGTACGTTTATACATAACATATACCGTTATACCTGATATACCGTAGGGCGGGGCACCCTCACCCCGCCGTATCTGTCTGGTCTGCACAATCTACCCCGTAGGGGAGCACATTGTGCTCCCACGTAACGTGAAATCATGCGGTTTTGGCCGTTCCTTGCGCAGACTCCGGTCGCGTTGCGGGCGAACACTGTTCGCCCCTACGGCTACGCATCTGCAAATGAGTTACACGGCGGGGTGAGGGCAGAAGGTGAATTGCGGCAAAGCCGCAAGAGAAGCCACTCTGGAGTGCCTCGCCCTGCGGAGAAGGTAAAATGCGATATGAAGGTGGCGCAACATGCTAAAAGATAACTTATACGCCGAACTCATGGAGGACCTCCACCCAAACCGCCCGCGTGTGGAAATCCTCGGAGATAGCCGGGTGATCGTGGAGAACCACTGCGGCATACAGGAATACGACGACAGCATCCTGCGCGTCAAGTGCCGCGGGTGCGAGGTGCGCATTCTGGGTGCGGATTTGGAGCTGACGGCGCTTTCCATGGACGAACTGGCGGTGATGGGCGTGATCTCGTCGGTGGAGTACATCGCGACCGAGTGAGGAAGGAGGGGCGCGAATGATCGGGCGGCTGTGGCTGCTGGCCTGCGGGCAGGTGCGCGTGCGCGTGACAGGCGCAAGCCTGACGCGGTTTCTCAACCTGTGCGCGGCGCAGGGTATCACGCTGCGGCAGATGGACCGCACGGCATGGAATGAGCTGCACGCAACTCTGTCCATCCGGGATTTCCGGACGCTCAGACGGCACATGGGCCGCACGGGATGCCGCGTGCATATTCTCCGAAAACGCGGTCTGCCGTTCCTTGCGGCGCGTCTGCGTCCGCGCACGGCGCTCTGGGGCGGAGCCGTATTCGCCGCGGCGCTGTGCTGGCTGCTCGGCACGCATGTATGGGCGATACAGACCGAGATCGCACCGGCGATAGACGAAACGTCTGTCATGCAGCAGCTGAGCGAAATGGGCGTGCGCATCGGCATGCCCATCAAGAAGCTGAACACCCGTCAGATACGGTGGAAAATGATGCAGCTGCAGCCGAATATCACGTTCTTTTCGCTCAATCTGCGGGGCAACAGCCTGACCGTGGTCGCCTACGGCAGTACCGACCCGCCGGAGGTGCTGGACGAGCACGCCATTACCAAGGTGGTGGCCGCGCGGGACGGCGTGGTAACGCAGGTGCGTGCGCTCGAGGGACAGCCAATGGTGCGGGCAGGAGACGCGGTGCAGACCGGCGATACGCTCATCAGCGGTCTTGTCGAGCCAACACGCGAAGGCGGAAAGTACCGCACAGCGCATGCGCACGGCACCGTGCAGGCGTACACCACGCATACGGTTCAGGCGGCGCGGCCGCTCACCGAGCAGAGCAAGCGGTATACGGGTAAAATTCGTCATCAATATGCACTGGTGATGGGAAATAAACGGTTAAATTTCTATATTGGCAGTGGAATTGCAGGGGGTACTTGTGATAAAATAGTAACGACCAGACATTTTTGGCTGTCGGACAGCGTGGTGCTGCCTGTGGCGCTGGTCACACAAACGTATACATTCTACGAGCGGGAGCCGATGACGCGCACCGCCGAGGACGTGCGGGTGGATATGCTCTCGCGCGCACTGGGCGAGACCGCCGCGGATATCGACGGCATGGTGACGAGCCACAGCGAAACGCTCACCGAGCAGAACGGCGCGGCTGTGCTGTACCTCACTGTCCACGCCGAGGAGCAGATCGGCACCGAGGCCGTGGATGACAGTACCATTCCGGAGGAAAATGTGGAGATGGAACAGGTGCCGTAGAGACAGAAAAGGAGACGCCTATGAACCGTAAACTCACGACGATTCTCGCAGGACTGAGCACTGCAGCGGCGTTTGCCGTAAACGGCTCGGACTGGCTTCACGGCGGTTCCGCGAGCGCAGGCAAATTCTGCGTCAGCGCGGTGTTTATCGTTCTGGTATCGCTGCTGGTGTGCGCATGGCGGAAACACAATACCGCAATGTGTCTGCTGACGATTGCATCGGCTCTGATTTCGATTGGAGCGGCATCCGGTTTGCTTATGACGACGGATATCCTTCCGGCAAATTCGATGCTGCTGCCGTTTACCGTGTTCCTCGTGCCGTTTTTCGGTGTGACGAATTCTATGACGTCCACAGCTGCCGCAATGTTTCTGCCGACGGCGGTTTCGGTGGTGTGGCTGATTGTCGCGGTTGGAAACTGGATTCACAATTGGAAAAACGTATGATTTTACGTTGTGTGGGCGAACAATGTTCGCCCCTACGGTTAGGCAATGTGCAGATCGTTTACAACGGTGCGCCGAGTCGTACCTCAGGGCACCTTCTCTTGCGGCGTTGCCGCAATTCACCTTGCCGCCCCCTACGGTAAAACATCATGTATTGCTGCAGATATATGAAAATTAACTGTATGTAACCGTATGCAACTGTATGTTGAACGAGTTATTGCAACAGATACATACACTTGCATACAGTTTATTTGATAGATAAACACTATCCGCAGGAGAGCAGGTAACGACAGGGAAAACGCCTGCCTCCTGCCTTGCACGGATGAAAACTAACATTTAATTCCTAACTCTAATTACTAATTAAACATAAGAGGGTGTAATCATAGAACAGGTAATGCAGATTGAACAAACCGAACTGCTGATGGCAGTATTCGGTGCATTTGACGAAAACATCAAGCAGATCGAGCGGGAACTGAACGTCTCGGTCATCAGCCGAGGAACCGAGCTGAAGATCACCGGCGAGGACGAAGGCGTGTCCATCGCTGCACGCGCGATTACGGCGCTGCTGGCGATGGCAGGTCGAGGAGAATCCATCGGCACCCAGACCGTGCAGTACGTTATCGGGCTTGCCAAGGACGGCCGCGAGAGCGAGGTCCACACGATGAGCCGCGATGTGCTGTGCATCACAGCCAAGGGCAAGCCGGTCAAGGCGAAAACGCTCGGCCAGAAAAAATACATGGAGGCTATCCGCAAGAATACTATCGTTATGGGTGTTGGCCCTGCCGGTACCGGCAAGACCTATCTCGCCGTTGCGGCGGCTGTTGCGGCCTTTCGGGACAAGCAGGTCTCCCGCATCATCCTGACCCGTCCGGCGGTCGAGGCGGGCGAGAAGCTCGGCTTTCTGCCCGGCGACCTGCAGAGCAAGGTAGACCCGTATCTGCGCCCGCTGTACGACGGTCTGTTTGACATGCTCGGCGCGGAAAACTTCACCAAGTATCAGGAGCGCGGCTCCATCGAGGTTGCCCCGCTTGCGTATATGCGCGGACGTACCCTCGATGACAGCTTCATCATTCTCGATGAGGCGCAGAACACCACGCCCGAGCAGATGAAAATGTTCCTCACCCGACTGGGCTTCGGCTCCAAGGCGGTCATTACGGGCGATATTACCCAGATCGACCTGCCGGACGGCAAGCAGTCCGGTCTGCGCGAGGCGCTGCGCGTGCTGGACGGCGTAGAGGGCATCGCCCAGTGCTTCCTGACCGAAAAGGACGTTGTGCGCCATGAGCTGGTGCAGCGCATCGTCAAGGCGTATGCAGAGTACGAAAACAAAAAGGGCAAAGGCAAGCCTGCCGCAAAATCGGCAGGAAAGCGCCTTCCGACCCGCCGCAAGGAGGGAAAATGATGAATCATCAGATCAATATCGGCTTTGAGACCGAGGTAGCAGACGAAAACAGCGTGCGTGAGCTGATCCGCACCTGCGCGGAGCGTGTGCTGACGAGTGAGCAGGTGGACTTTGACGCCGAAATCGACGTTACCGTTGTCGATGCCGACGCCATCCGCGAAATGAACGCCGAATACCGAAATAAGGACGCCGTGACCGACGTTCTTTCGTTCCCGATGTACGAGTTCCTCAACGGCGAGCCGCAGGAGGAGCTGGAGGCCGAACCGGACTCCGGCTGTGTCATGCTCGGTGATATGATCCTGTGCTACACGCGCGCCTGCGAGCAGGCGGAGCAGTTCGGGCACTCGCCTGCAAGAGAGTGCGGCTACCTGACCACACATTCCGTGCTGCACCTGCTCGGCTACGACCACGAGCGCAATGACGAGGACACTCGCCTGATGCGCAGCAAGGAAGAGGACAACCTTGCGTTCCTCGGCCTGACGCGGGACTGAGCCATGAAAAAGAATATCCGAAAACTGAGCGAGAGCTTTCTGCACGCGTTCCGCGGCCTGCGGCTGTGCATCCATGATGAGCGCAACTTCCGCGTGCACATGACGGCGGCGTTCTACGTCATCCTGTTCGGTGTGTTCGGCGGCGTGAGCATGACCGAAGCGGCCATCCTGTGTATCTGCTTCGGCCTTACTATGGGCGCGGAGCTGCTGAATACCGCCATCGAGCGTCTGTGCGACAAGCAGGCGAGCGGGTATGACGGCATGGTTCGCAACGCGAAGGATATTGCGGCGGCAGGTGTGTTTGTGTGCGCGGCAGCGTGCGTCGCGGTCGGCGCGTGTATCTTTATCGGAAACGGCGTGCTTGCGGCAGCCATCAAATTTTTGTGGTACAGGCTGTGGCTCGGCATGGCGGTTGTGGTCACCGTGCCGTTTGCGGTTTGGTTCGTTTTTCATTTTGGAAGAATTCAATAATAATGGAGAATGGAAAATGGAGAATTCGCGCAAGGATAGCGACATTGTCAATTTTCCATTCTCAATTCTCAATTACTGTACTGGAGATAAATAATGAGCAAGATTACAAAAACTGCGGTCGTATCCGTTGTAGGACGGCCGAACGTGGGCAAATCCACGCTGACAAACAAGCTGGTCGGCCAGAAGGTGGCTATCGTATCGAGCAAGCCGCAGACCACGCGCACGCGCATCACGGGCGTACTCAGCCGCGGTGAAACGCAGTATGTTCTGCTGGACACCCCGGGTCTGCACAAGCCGCGCTCCCGTCTGGGCGACTACATGTGCAAGGTGGTGACGGACACGGTTTCCGAGGTGGACGTTGCCGTGCTGGTGGTAGAGCCTATTCCGAACATCGGTCCTGCAGAGGAAAGCCTGATTGCACAGATCAAGCAGCATCACATGCCGGCGATCCTCGTCATCAACAAGATTGACACCATCAAAAAGGAGGAGCTGCTCGCTGTCATTGCGACCTACGCGGCAGTGCATGAGTTCGATGCGGTTGTGCCTATCTCGGCACGCACCGGCGAGGGTGTAGAGGAGCTGCTCACCGAAATCGACAAGTACGCCATTGAAGGCCCGCAGCTGTTCCCGGAGGACATGGTATCCGATCAGCCGGAGCGTCAGCTTGTCGCTGAAATTATCCGCGAGAAGATGCTGCGCCTGCTCGACCGCGAGGTTCCGCACGGTGTAGCCGTCGGCATTGAGCGCTGGAACGAGCGCGAGGACGGTCTTGTGGAGATCAACGCGGTGATCTACTGCGAGAAAGCCAGCCACAAGGGCATTATCATCGGCAAGCGCGGCGCGATGCTGAAAGAAATCGGCCAGCAGGCGCGCGCGGACATCGAGCGCATGCTGGATGCCAAGGTATTCCTTGAGCTGTGGGTCAAGGTCAAGGAGGGCTGGCGCAACAACCAGTACCAGATGCGCAACTTCGGCTACGAGGATCAGTAAATGGCCGAGGTCAAGCTGCGGGCACTCGGTCTGCGCGAGGTGGATTTCGGTGACTTTGACCGCTATCTGACCGCATTGACCGAGGACGGCCGCAGGATTGAAATCCTGTGCAAGAACGCGCGGCGCGGCAAAAAGCAGAATCCGGCGGCACGGCAGCTGTGCTACTCGGAGTTCATTCTGTCCGATCGCGGCGGCAGGTACACGTTAAGAGACGCCGACCTGGTGCACTCATTCTTCGCGCTGGCAGGTGATATCGAGAAGTACGCGCTGTCGTGCTACTTAAACGAGCTGACAACTGCTCTGACCGTGCCGGATTTCGACAATCCGGCACTGTGCCGTCTGCTGCTGTACGCGCTATACGCACTCGAGGGCGGCAAACGCGACCCTGAGCTTGTCAAGGCAGCTTTCGAGTGGCGCATTATGGCTGAGAGCGGCTACGCACCGGATTTAACCTCGTGCGGTGTGTGCGGCGAGGTGATAGAGAACCCGCCGGTGTGCTTTTCCGTTCGGGCGGGCACAGCCGCGGACGCAAAGTGCGCGAAGCGTGTCGGCGGTTATGCACAGCTTGTGGACAGTACCCTGCGGGCGATGCTTCATGTGCTTACAGCCGAGCCGAACAAGGTCTATGCGTTCGCGCTCAACGGACCCGCCAGAGAGCAGTTCTGCAATATGGCGGAGGAATATGTCAAGTACCACCTCGGACGCGGGTTCGAAAGTCTGCAGTTTTATCGGTCATTGCAGATGCCGATGAAGTGATGGTATATAAACGCGTAGAGAAATATACAATATTTAGAATAATAGTGTATTCTTCTACGACATTCTACGCATTTCTACACGAATACTCATCTATCCCAATAAACGGGTGACAGAAAGGAGCAGCAGTATGGATCGCAAAGCAGTCTCCATGTGGAAGGTAACGAGAAATCTGCTTCTTACAGACGTCTGCGCGATCGCCTTGTACTGGCTCATACCGAGCGCAAAGATGCTCGTGCTGCTGCTTGGTGTACTGTGCGCCATCGGATATATGCTGTGGCTGGGACGGTGCTTCCTGAACGACTGCAAGGCCAATCTGCCGAATGAGGACTATCAGCGCATTGCTGCCGAGTTCGGCTTTATCTGGTGCTGGAACCCCGGTCGGAGAAAACAGTGGCAGTACACCGCCGAGGAAAGCGGCGAGACCGGTGCGGCGCTGCTGCGCATCTGGCGCGGGAATATGGTGCTTGTCATCGTGTCGCTGGCGGTCATGGCGGTACTGGTTTGGATGGGGTAAACGTATAGAAATGTCGTAGGGTTGCGTGGGTATGTGAATGTATATTGGTAATCCATCAACGAAACCCTGCGCAATAGGTTGAAATAATTCCTAAATTATAATTGAGAGGATTTGAAATGAACAAATTAGGCGAAAAATCCCTTAAAACACTGGAATACTACGAAATACTGGAAAAACTGGCCGGACAGGCGGCATCGCAGGCGGCAAAGGAGAAATGCCGCGCGCTTCGTCCGCTGGACGACCACGAGCAGGCCGAGCTGTGGCTGCAGCAGACCACGGACGCGAAGGACCTGATGGTTCGGCAGGGCAGCCCTGCCTTTGGCGGCATCCGAGAGGTCGGCGCGATCCTGTCCCGTGCGGACCGCGGCGGCACGCTCAATCCGCGTGAGCTGCTGGCTGTCGCGAGCCTTTTGCAGACGGCGCGCCGTGCGCTGCTGTACGATGCCGAGCACGAAACCAAGACCACGCTCACGCCTGTTTTCGGTCTGCTCTCCGGCAACCGCGACCTGGAGGAATCCATCACCACCGCCATCATCTCCGAGGAGGAGATCGCGGACGGTGCGTCTCCCGAATTGCTGAGCATCCGCCGTGAGCTGCGCCGCGTGTCCGGCAAGGTACGCGAAACGCTCAACCGCATGATTTCCGGTGAGCGCTCCAAGTACCTGCAGGAGAATATCATCACCCAGAGAAACGGCCGCTTCGTTGTGCCGGTCAAGGTGGAGCACCGCGGTGATGTGCCCGGTCTGGTGCATGATACCTCGTCCACCGGTGCGACCGTGTTCGTCGAGCCGCAGCAGGTCGTGGAAATCAACAACCAGATTAAGGTGCTCGAAGGCCGAGAGGAAAACGAGATCGAACGCATCCTTGCGGAGCTGTCGTCGCGCGTGTCCATGTACAAGGGCGCCATCGAGCAGGACTACGATGCGCTGACCACGCTGGACTTCATCTTTGCGCGTGCCAAGCTGTCGTTCGACATGAACGCCTGTGCGCCTGTGCTTGTTGAGGACGGCAGCCGCTGCAAGCTGCTTCGCGCGCGCCATCCGCTGCTCGATAAGGGCAAGGCGGTGCCGATTGACATCGCCATCGGTTATGATTACGACACGCTCGTCATCACCGGCCCGAATACCGGCGGCAAGACGGTTTCGCTCAAAACCCTCGGTCTGCTGTCGCTCATGGCTGCCAGCGGCCTGCATATCCCGGCGAACGAGCAGTCGGAAATCGGCCTGTTTGAGCATGTTTACGCCGATATCGGTGACGAGCAGAGCATCGAGCAGAGCCTGTCCACGTTCTCCGCGCACATGAAGACCATCGTGTCCATCATGGACTGCTGCGGGCAGGGCGACCTCGTGCTGTTCGATGAGCTCGGCGCGGGCACTGACCCGGTCGAGGGCGCGGCGCTGGCTGTCGCTGTCATCGGCTACGCCCGTCAGATGGGCGCCTGCGTGGCCGCTACGACCCACTATGCCGAGCTGAAAACGTTCGCGCTGACCACGGACGGCGTAGAGAACGCCTCCTGCGAGTTTGACGTCAAATCTCTGCAGCCGACCTACCGTCTGCTGACCGGCATTCCGGGCAAGTCGAATGCGTTCGCGATTGCGGCTCGTCTGGGTCTGCAGCCGACCATCATCGAGCGGGCGAAGGAGCAGGTCTCCACCGAGGACGCCCGCTTCGAGGACGTTCTGGCGGAACTGGAGCGCGAACGCCGCCGTGTCGAGCAGATGAAGGAAGAAGCGCAGCGCATGCGCTCTGCGGCGCAGTCCGAGCGCGACAAGATGCGCGCCGAGCGCGATGCTGCCGAGGACCGTGTGGACAAGATGATGGAGAGCGCACGCGGACAGGCGGACAACATCCTCAAAAACGCCCGCATGACGGCGGAAACCGTGTTTGACGAGCTGGAAACGCTCAAAAAGAAAGCGCAGAAGAAGAATGCCGACCAGAACCTCGCGGCAGCCAAGGCGGCGCTGCGCGGTGTCATCACCCAAACCGAGAACGAGCAGCGGCGCGGCATCCAGAAGCGCGTTGTCGAGGCGGACGAGATTCGTTCGGTGCAGAAGGGCGACCGTGTGCGCCTGCTCAACGTCGGCGGCGTCATTGCGACCGTGCTCGCTCCGGCGGACAGGGACGGCGGCGTGCAGGTGCAGGCCGGCCCGATGAAGATGACGGTCAAGGAGAACGAGCTGCGCCTCGTCGAGGAGAAGAAGAACGCGCCTAAGCCCAAGCCGCAGCCGCGGCGTGACGCTCCGCGCAGAGAACTTAACATCCGCTCGGCGGAAAGCGAGGTTGATGTGCGCGGCATGAGCGCCGAGGAGGCTCTCTTTGAGGTGGACAACTTCCTGTCGCGCGCCATCATGGCCGGACTGCCGTCTGTCACGGTCATCCACGGCAAGGGAACCGGCGTGCTCCGCACGGCTGTGCAGCAGCATCTGCGGAAAAACAAGCGCGTCAAGAGCGTCCGCAGCGGTGTTTACGGCGAAGGAGAGCAGGGCGTAACAATCGTCGAATTGCGTTGAGGAAATCCCGCACAGTTTACGCATAGATTTCTTTTAATGAATTATGTGGTATTGCCCTAAAAATACCTGTTTCAGGAATCGAAAGCCGGTGAATAGGGCATAATGCCCTATAAATTAGTACGTTTTTTGAAAAATTCATCTAAAAAGCAAAGGGCGCAGATGGAAATAAGCCTTGACGAAAATGCAAAAAAGCGATAGACTATATACAACGGATTTGAAGAAATAGGAGCGATGCAGATATGTATTCAAAAGAGGTACAGGTTACCAATCAGGTAGGCTTATATGCCCGCCCGGCAACTTTTTTCATTCAGAAGGCAAATGAGTTCAAGTCTACCATCCTGGTAGAAAAGGAAGAGCGCCGCGTAAACGCGAAGAGCCTGCTCGGCATTCTGTCCCTGGGTATCACCAAGGGCACTACCATCAACCTGATCGCTGATGGCCCGGATGAGGAAGAGGCTGTTTCCGCACTGGTTGAGCTTATCACATCCAATTTTACTGACTAAGTTATCGCGTCCTGAGGGAAAAGCGCCGGTTGTTTTGATCGGCGCTTTTATTTTTGCAAATGACGATTGAGGGAAGGAGGGCAGTTTGCATGACAAGAGAACAGCTGAAGGAGCGCGTGCGCAAGCTGCCCATGCAGCCCGGCGTTTACATGCACAAGGATAAGACCGGCAAGGTGATTTACGTCGGCAAGGCCAAGCTGCTGAAGAACCGCGTGTCCAACTACTTCCAGCCGCCCGAACGGCTGAACGCCAAGACGCGTCAGCTGGTCAGCCATATCGACGACTTCGATATCATCGTCACGGACAGCGAGTTTGAAGCGCTCGTGCTCGAAAACTCGATGATAAAGAAGTACAAGCCGAAATACAACATTCTGCTCAAGGACGACAAAGGCTATCCCTATGTGCGGCTGGACACCACGCTGCCCTACCCGGATTTCAAAATTGTCTCCAAGCCTGCACATGACGGAGCGCGGTACTTCGGTCCGTACATGGGCCGCGGTGCGGCAAGACGAGCGATTGATACGATCGGTGAAGCACTGCACCTTAAAAGCTGCGCGCGTTCCTTCCCGCGGGATATCGGCAAGGACCGGCCGTGCCTGAATCTGCACCTCGGCCGCTGCTGTGCGCCATGCACCGGCAAGGTCAGTCCGGAGGAGTATCACGCGCTGATCGAACAGGCGATCTCGCTGTTCGAGGGCGACGCAAAAAAGCTCGAGCGTGAACTCACCGAGAAGATGAACGAAGCCGCTGAGGAACTGCAGTTTGAGCGTGCCGCCGTCCTGCGTGACCGCCTGCGTGCTATCCAGAAGCTGGGCACCAAGCAGCATGTGGTTGCCGGTGCGTTCGCAGAGCTGGACGTTATCGCCTTTGTGCAGGGACAGACTCGCGCGTGTGTCTGCGTGCTGCATTACAGCGGCGGCACCTTGCAGGATAAGGAGTATACCTTCTTTCACGTCACCGAGAGCGACCCTGCCGAGGTGCTTTCCTCGTTCATCAAGCAGTATTACGCGCAGCGCAATGCGGTGGCGAAAACCGTTTTGCTCTCGCATGAAATCGAGGAGCAGGACGCCGTGGGCGAGTACCTTTCATCCATCGCAGAGCGCAAGGTCGAGCTGGCCGTGCCGCAGCGCGGCGAACGCCGGGTGCTGACCCGCCTCGCGGAGAAAAACGCCTTCGAGGAGATCGAACGCAGAGAGAAGCAGTCCGAGAGACGGCATAAATCGCTTGAACTGCTGCAGAATGTCACCGGAATGGCGGCATTGCCGCTTCGGCTGGAAGCCTACGACATTTCCAACTTCGCCGGACAGGATACGGTCGGCTCGATGATCGTGTTTGTCGAGGGTCAGCCGAAAAAGAGCGATTACCGCAAGTTCAAGATCGCGTGTGCCGCCAACGGACAGGACGACTACGCCTCCATGCGCGAAATGCTCACGCGCCGCGTGCAGCGCTATGTGGACGGCGACGAGAAGTTTGCGCCGCTGCCCAATGCGTTTATGATAGACGGCGGTCTGGGTCATGTGCACGTCTGCAAGGAGGTGCTCGACTCGTTCGGGCTGTCCGTGCCGTGCTTCGGCATGGTCAAGGACGACCATCACCGCACCCGCGCCCTTGTCGCGCCGGACGGCCGTGAGTTCAGCATCTCGGCCACACCGGCGCTGTTCGCGCTCGTCGGCCGGATGCAGGAGGAGGTCCACCGGTTCGCCATCGAGTATAACCGCAAGCTGGGCGGCAAAAAGGTGCGCGGCTCCACACTGGATAAAATCCCGGGCGTGGGCGATAAGCGCAGAACCGATCTGCTCAAGCACTTCGGCAGCATTGAGAATATCAAGCAGGCGTCCGAGCAGGAGCTGGCGAGGATTCTGCCGAGGAATGCTGCGCAGAGCGTATACGAATTTTTTCATAATGAGTAATTACTAATTACTAATTCCTAATTTTCAAACAGTTAGATTTCAGCAGGAGGCTACCATGAGAGTTGTATCCGGAACTGCGCGGGGCTGTAAATTGCAGCCCGTGCCCGGCATGAACACCCGCCCGACCACCGATCGGGTAAAAGAAAACGTATTCAATCTGATACAGGATCATGTGCGCGGTGCCGAGGTGCTCGACCTGTTTGCGGGCACCGGTCAGCTTGGCATTGAGGCGCTCTCGCGCGGCGCTGCTCACTGCGATTTTGTCGAGCACAACAAGGCAGCTTACGGCATCGTGAGCAAAAACGTCGAAAGTGCGCGTGTGAAGGATAAGGCGGCGCTCCACCGCACGGAGGCAGCGGAATTTGTTGCCAAAGCAGGCAGGGAACGGTACGACGTGATCTTCCTCGATCCTCCGTACGGCGGCGTGATCTTAGAAAATGCGCTGAAACAGATAGAAACGTTTGACATTCTCTCTGTAAATGGTATAATAATATGCGAAAGTGCAGTAGAGGACAGATTCTCCCACGGCTTCGCGGTCGTGCGGGAACGCCGCTACGGCGCTACCATGATTACCATTCTGCAGCGGCAGAGTGGCGAAACGGAATGAAATAAATGAAAATTGCGATTTATCCGGGCAGCTTTGACCCTGTCACACTGGGACATCTGGATATCATCCGCCGTGCGTCGATCATGTTTGACCGGCTGATCGTTGCGGTAATGCACAACCAGAACAAAAAACCCGCTTTTACCGCCGAGGAACGTGTGGAATTCTTAAAGCGGACAACGGCTGACCTGCCAAATGTCGAGGTGGAATCCTTCGACGGCCTGCTGGCGGACTACGCCAAGCAGAAAAACGCATGCGCCATCGTAAAGGGTCTGCGTGCGGTTTCGGATTTTGAATACGAATTCCAAATGGCACTTGCCAACCGCAAGCTCAACCCTGAGCTGGATACCGTGTTTTTGATGACAAGTGCGGAATATATGTACCTCTCTTCCTCGATCGTGAAGGATATTGCGGTACACGGCGGCGGTGTCGCCGATTTTGTTCCCGAGGGGATTATGCAGGACATTGTGCGCCGAATTAGAAAGGGAGAGTAAAAATGGCAACTTTAGAGGAACTCATTAACCGCATGTATGATATGGTGCAGGACGCAAAGGGCATTCCGCTGGCAGGCGAGAAGTGCATCGTAGAGCGCGACCATATGCTGGATATGCTGGACGAGCTGCGTGAGGCTCTGCCGAACGATCTGCAGCAGGCACAGGAAATTGTTGCAAAGCGCAGTGAGATGCTGGCATCCGGCAAGCGCGAGGCTGAGGCGATCCGCCGTCAGGCTGAGGAGGATGCACGCCAGATGGTCTCCGAGACCGAGATTGTCGTAGCGGCACGCCGTAAGGCCAAGGAAGTACAGGGCAATGCCGAGATTCAGGCTCGTGAGCTGCGCCGCGTGGCAAATGAGTACTGCGAGGATACCCTCAAGCGTACCGAGGAGGCAGTAGCTCTCGGTCTGGAGGAGGTCCGCAAGGCACGCCAGCGCTTCAAGAGCATCGCAAAGTAAAACCGAAATGCAGGCAGTCACCTTCGGGTGGCTGCTTTTTCGTGTTCTTTGTGGTACCGGCACAACGGGAATTCTGCGCAGCCTTTCTCGGCACAGGGTGACTGGGAGACACGAACTGCGTGAGCGTGTTCGTTTCTAACGGGCGGGAGTTTTTCGCCGGATAGGCGAACGGTTCTTGCCTGCGCGGCGGGCGCACAAGAGGGTAGACACCAAGGTTTCCACCCTCTTGTGAATCACCCCTTTCCTAAGAGAGTCTGGCGCAAACCAGAGAGCGGCGACCGCTGCGAAATAGAGGAACGGCAGTTGGGTTACCGTTGCGTGCCTTTCGTGAAAAATTTGCAGTTCACAGACAGCGTACTGCTACACATATCGGCAACTCTACGCTGGGTGCGGCATGACAGTGCCGCACAATTCGCTTACGCGTTGTCGCGGACGGCACCTGCGAATTTTATTTGATAACAGCCGTCACCTTGTCTGCACCACTCCCTCACCCACTCCTCACCACTGGCGCCGAAAAAGAGAACCTCACACCCACTTTGCGCCACCGGGCTGAAAAATGTCCGGCTGAAATTGCACAAAAATACACACTCTGTGGATAAACTTTGGGATAACTCTCCACTTCACAGTAAAATGCAGGAAAACACCGCATACGAATACAATCGAACAACTGTTCGCAAAAATTGCGAAAACTATAAAATTTGCAAGAAAAACGCCCGAATTTTTCGTGCAATAATGCAAAAAATATCTTGCAATCTATTCTCCGTACCGCTATAATAAAATCAAGGTGGAGAGATGTGGGGTAAAGTGTCACAAATTCCACCAAAGCGGAAGGGCAGGTGTGAATGAGTGAAGGGCGAATACAAGCATTCCATAGACGCTAAGGGTCGTCTGGCAATGCCGGCCAAGCTGCGCGAGGAGCTCGGCGAGCACTTCACGGTCACCAAGGGCCTCGATGGCTGTCTGTCCGTCTATCCGGAAGCGGAATGGAAGCGTCTGGAGGACAAGATCCGCACGCTCGGCAACGGCGAAAAGGCAAGACGCGTCAAGCGCTACTACTTCGCCAATGCGTTCGATGCACAGCTCGATGCACAGGGCCGCATCCTCATTCCCGCAAACCTGCGTACCTTTGCGGAGCTGCAGAAGGATGTTACCGTGATCGGTCAGCTCGACCACGCGGAAATCTGGAACAGCGACAAGTGGCGCGCTTACAATGACGAGATCGACGCGGAGGTTGTTGCCGCGGACGTAGAAGATATTGATTTTTAACAAAAGGGCAGGGAACTATGGAATTTCATCATGTATCCATTTTGCTTGAGCCTTGCCTTGAGGCTCTGCAGATCAAGCCGGACGGCGTTTATGTGGACGCCACGACCGGCGGCGCTGGTCACTCGCTCCGCATTGCGGAGCGTTTGCATGATACCGGCCGTTTGATCTGTATTGACAGAGATGACGAAGCACTCGAAAACGCGAAGGACCGCCTCAAGGATGTATGGCAGCGTGTCACACCGGTCAAGAGCGACTTCCGCGATATCGACAAGGTGCTCGAAGGGCAGGGACTTGCAGGTGCGGACGGCATTCTGTTCGACCTCGGCGTTTCCTCTCCGCAGCTGGACCATGCCGAGCGCGGTTTTTCCTATATGCAGGATGCGCCGCTCGATATGCGCATGGACCGGCAGCAGAAGCTGACCGCGTATGATGTGGTAAACGGCTGGAGCCGCGAGGAGATCCGCCGCATTCTGTTTGAGTACGGCGAGGAGCGCTACGCACCGCTGATCGCAGCGGCAATCGAGCGCGAACGCGCAGACAAGCCGATTGAGACCACGCTGGAGCTTGTCCGTGTGATCAAGGGCGCCATGCCCGCGAAAGCACTGCGCGAAAAGCAGCATCCGGCGAAGCGCAGCTTTCAGGCGATCCGCATTGCGGTAAACGATGAGCTGGGTGCCGTGCGGGAAGCGATGGAAAAAGCCATCGACTGTCTCAATCCGGGCGGCAGACTGGCGGTCATCACCTTCCACAGCCTGGAGGACCGCATCGTCAAGGCGGCTTTTCAGCAGGCGGCACAGGGCTGCACCTGTCCGAAGGACTTTCCGGTATGCATCTGCGGCAAAAAGCCGAAGGTTCGGCTGACGCCGCGCAAGCCGATTCTGCCGGACGAAAGGGAAATTGAGGAGAATCCGCGCGCCCGAAGCGCGAAGCTCCGGGTTTGTGAAAAAATCTAAACCGAAAAAGCAAATTCAAAAGAAAGGAAAGCGCAAAATGGCTTCTGGCAGGAACAACGCGGCAAGAAAATATGAAGATCAGGTTCCTGCACAGCGTGAGGTACAGCCGAAACGCCATCTGCAGGTAGCGGCAGCACCGGTCAAGAAAAAGAAGCACCGCCGCAAGCCTGCTGTGATGCAGGGCGTGTACCCGTGCATTTTTCTGGTGGCGATCACGGCGGCGTTTATCCTGTTCTGTCAGATGCAGCTGACCCAGCTTACCGCGGAAGCGAGTGAGCAGAGCGACCTGCTCAGCGAGCTGCAGTCGGAGAATGTTTCTCTGACGACCAAGCAGATGAACAGCATGAACATGGATGAGGTAGAGCAGTACGCCACGGACACGCTCGGAATGATAAAGCTGGACAATTCGCAGATCGAATATGTGGAGCTGACCAATCCGGATCTTGTCACCGTTGCAGACGACAGCATGACGCTGCGCGGTCTGTGGAGCGCACTGGCAGCGCGCTTTTCCGCACTTGTGGAATATATCCGATAAGCAGTTGAATACAATGCGTACAGGGGAGTGAGAGGTGGATAACTTCTGACTCCTTACGCTTTTTCAGGAACAATATGGAGGCTGACTAAATGGCAGTTAAGGGACCCAACCATCAAATGCGCACGCGTATCCGCGGGCTGACTGTGCTGTTCGCACTGATCGGTTTCGGGCTGGTAGGCGTGCGGCTGCTGTATATGCAGGTATTCAATCACGATTTCTATGTGCAGCAGGCGACGGCGCTGCAGACGCGCGACACGTTCATCACGCCCAACCGCGGCAAGATCTACGACGCGAATATGCAGGTTCTGGCTGAATCCGCCGCCGTAGAGCGCATTACGGTCGATCCGAAGGCCGTTGTGGACGAGAGCAAGGTCAAGAAGGGCATCACGGCGGAAAGTCAGCAGCAGACGCTTGCGACCATCCTGTCTGAAACGCTGGCTGTTGATTACGATACCGTGATGGAGAAGATCCAGAAGACGAACTCGCAGTACGAAATTATCGCGCAGAAGGTCGATAAGGACGTATCCAAGGAACTGGATGAGAAGCTCGAAGCGGCAGACTGCACCGGCGTCTACTCCGAGCCGGATACCAAGCGGTACTATCAGCACGGCGCCTTCCTGTCTGCGGTGCTGGGATATGTCGGCAGCGACAACAACGGCGCATACGGTCTGGAATCCGAGTACAACGATGAACTGGCCGGCACCGCCGGACGACTGGTCCGCGTGCAGAATGCACAGAATAAGGACATTATGCCGGAAACCCAGCAGTACATTCCGGCGACCGACGGCAACTCTCTTGTGCTGACCATCGACAGCGATATCCAGAACTATCTGGAAAAGCACCTCGAGACCGCACTTGCCGACAATCCGGAGGCGCGAGACGGCGTTTCCGGCATCGTTATGAACGTCAAGACCGGTGAGGTACTGGCAATGGCCAACCTGCCGGACTTTGATCCGAACGATGCCTACAAGCTGACGAGCGAAAAGTATATCAACGAACTCAAGAAAAATGTTGCGAAAATTCTCAAGGAAGAGAACGTCAAGGTCGAAATTCCGGATGCATGGTATACGGAAGGCGGTCTGGACAATCTGCCGGAGGCGATTCATGACAATTCCGATCTGGTAGATGCGCTGGGCAGCGCCCGCGTGAATATCCTGATGAAAACCTGGCGCAATCCGGTTATCGCGGATAACTACGAGCCGGGCTCCACCTTCAAGCTGATGACGGTCTCCACCGCGTATGATCTGGGTGCTACCCATGCCGAGGACACCTACTACTGCGGCGGCTCCCTGCAGGTGGAGAACTGGGAGATCAAGTGTGCAAACACAAGCGGCCACGGCATGCAGACGCTGACTGAAGCCCTGATGAATTCCTGCAACGTAGCGATGATGCAGATTGCCCAGAGCGTCGGCATGGATCGGTTTTACAACTTTTACAAGGCGTTCGGCCTGACCGAGCCGACCGGCATCGACCTGCCGGGTGAGGGCAAGGGTCAGTTCCACAAGCTGGATGTTGCCAGTGACTGGAACGAAGTCGCACTGGCGACCGCATCGTTCGGTCAGCGCTTCACGGTAACGCCGATTCAGATGCTGAACATGGTCTGCGCGATCGTGGACGACGGCAAGCTGAAAAAGCCGTATGTTGTCAAGGAAGTGTTGGGCGGAGACGGTTCGGTCAAGTCTACGAACGAGACCGAGGTGGTCCGTCAGGTCATTTCCGAGGATACCTCCGCTTACATGCGCGAGGCGATGGAGCAGGTTGTCGCAAATGGCACCGGCAAGAACGCGTATGTGCCCGGCTACCGCGTCGGCGGCAAGACTGCGACCTCCGAGATTCTGCCTGAATACGACAGTGACGGCAAGGTGCTCGATACCGAGGACCGCTACACGGCCTCCTTCATCGGCGTAGCGCCGATGGACGACCCGCAGATCGCGGTTCTGGTCGCCATCAACGACCTGCCGGAATCCGCAACGCATAGCGGCGGTACGATCGCCGCTCCGGTTGTCGGCCGCATCATGGAGGATGTGCTGCCGTATATCGGCATTACGCCGGTCTATGACGACAGCGAGAGCGACCGCCGTGAGCTGACCGTGCCGAGTGTATCCGGCAAGACGCGCGACGATGCGATTTCCACGCTGTCCGACGCAGGCTTTGACTGCATCATCAAGGGCGACGGCGATACCGTCACCGATCAGGTGCCGAATGCAGGCATGCGCATTGCGGCCAGCGGCAAGGTTATCGTCTACATGGGCGAGGAAAAGCCGACTGAGGCCGTTGAAGTGCCCGATCTGTCCGGCATGTTGCCGGATGAGTGCCGCGATACGCTGGAGGAGTACGGTCTGTACCTCAAGCAGAAGGGTGTTTCGTCCGCGCAGATCACAGGCGATACTACCGCGACCAAGCAGAGTCCGGAGGCCGGTACCAAGGTAAGCCTCGGTGCGGTTGTCACGGTAGAATTTTCCGATACAACGACGGTTAACGACCGATAGGAGGAAATTATGAAATTACAGGAACTTTTGAAGGATGTAGCAGTAAAAAACAGCACTGCCGCACAGGATATCGAGATCAAGGAAGTGCGTTACGACTCCCGCGCGGTACAGCCGGGCGACCTGTTTGTAGCCATCCGCGGCTACGCGACCGACGGCCACAAGTACATCGCCAAGGCGATGGAGCAGGGCGCGGCAGCCGTTGTCTGCGAGGAGGCGCCGGAGGGCGTCCCCGCAGTCGTTGTGGAGAATTCCCGTATCGCGCTGGCTGAGATTGCGGCAAACCGCTTCGGTCATCCGGCAGAGAGCATGGTCATGCTCGGTGTGACCGGCACCAATGGCAAGACCACCACGACCTACCTCGTCAAGCACATGCTTGAGGACGCAGGCCACAAGGTGGGTCTGATCGGCACCAACCAGAACCTCATCGGTGATGAAGTGATCGAAACCGAGCGCACCACGCCGGAATCCTACGAGCTGCACGCACTGTTTGCCCGCATGAGAGACGCAGGCTGCACGCATGTGATCATGGAGGTTTCCTCGCACTCCCTGGTGCTTGACCGCGTACATGGTATTCCGTTTGCGGTAGGCGCGTTCACCAATCTGACGCAGGATCACCTCGATTTCCACAAGACCATGGAGGAGTACCGCAAGGCAAAGGCGCTGCTGTTCTCCATCAGCAAGAAGGGCGTTATCAATCTGGATGATGCTGCAGCGGAGAAGATGCTCGCGGACGCAAAGTGCCCGTGCATGACGTTCTCCTGCGGCAAGCCGGAGGCCGATCTCGAAGCGACCGACCTGCAGCTGCACGCGGACGGCGTGGAGTTCACCGCACAGTATCAGGGCGAAAAGGCAGACGTCAAGCTGCCGATTCCGGGTCATTTCTCGGTCGAGAATGCACTGACCGCGCTCGGTATCGTGCTGCAGCTCGGCATGCCGCTTGCGGATGCGGCGAAGTCCATGGCAACTGCAACCGGCGTCAAGGGCCGTGTTGAGGTCGTGCCGACCGATACGGATTACACCGTGCTCATCGACTACGCACACTCGCCGGACGGCGTGGAGAACGTGCTCAAGGCCGTTCGCGGCTTTGCAAAGGGCCGTGTCGTTGCTCTGTTCGGCTGCGGCGGCGACCGTGACCGTACCAAGCGCCCGAAGATGGGCCGCATCGCGGCTGACCTCGCGGACTTCTGCGTTGTAACGAGCGATAATCCGCGTACCGAGGAGCCGAAGGCCATCATCGATGATATTCTCGAGGGCATGAAGGATTCGGATACGCCGATGCAGGTCATTGTCGATCGTCCGGAGGCGATCCACTGGGCACTTGCACACGCACAGAAGGACGATATCATCGTTCTGATGGGCAAGGGACATGAGACCTATCAGGAAGTAAACCATGTGAAGCACCACATGGATGAACGCGAGATTGTAGCGGAATATTTCGCGTGATAGGGGACTTCAAAAGTCCCCTATCTACGGAGAACGGTTTCTAAGGAAACCGTTCTCCGAAACTCGAATGACGCTCGGCGCTATCCTTGCGCGGCTTTGCTGCCGCGCTGCGCCCCAAGGCGGCTGGGTCGGGGGATAAAAACCGAGATACATGCTCCCGGTTTTTATGAAATTGCAGGCAATTTCTAATTGAATACCATGTGCAAGCACATGGTCGTCTGCGGACGGGAACAAAGACACGGTTTTCCGAAAGGAAAACCTGTCTTAATGTAAGCCGCTGCAAGCAGCGGCGAGATTTGATAATTATTGGGGGAAACGGCATGGAACGATTTACATTAGCGCAGGCGGCGGAATGGACACACGGCGAAGCGAGAGGCGAGGCGGCTCTGACGGCGGTCACGACCGATTCGCGGCAGATTCCGCCGGAGGCGCTGTTCCTGCCGATCAAGGGCGAGCGGTTTGACGCGCACGATTTCATCGGCAAGGCGATCGAGAACGGCGCGGCGGCCGTGATGAGCCATCGAGAAAACGAGGAATATCCGGTGCCGGCGCTGTACGTTGAGAACACCTCGCAGGCGCTGCTCGACCTCGCGGGCGGCTACCGCATGATGTGCGGCGGCAAGGTCGTCGGCGTGACCGGCTCGGTCGGCAAGACCACCACAAAGGAACTGCTGTATGCCGTTCTCTCGCAGGGCTTCCGCGCACAGAAGACAGAAGGCAACCTGAACAATGAGATCGGTCTGCCGCTGACGCTCATGCGTATGACCCGGGATACCGAAGTGCTGGTAGCAGAGATGGGCATGAACCATTTCGGTGAGCTTTCCCGCATGACGGCGGCTGCCAAGCCGAATCTGGCGGTTATCACCAACATCGGCACCTCGCATATCGAGTTTCTCGGCTCGCGTGAGGGCATCTGCAAGGCTAAACTGGAGATTCTCGAGGGTCTGCAGGAGGGCGGCGCGGCTGTTCTCTGCGGCGATGAGCCGCTTCTGTGGGACAAACGCGAGAGCCTCGGCTGCAAGGTGGTAACTTATGGCATCGAAAATTCTGCCTGCGACCTTACTGCGGACTTGCACAGCGACGGTACATTTGATATAGTAAATAACGGTCTTGCTGCGGCGCACCTGCCGGTCGGAGAGAAATTCACCGCGAAGCTGAGTATTCCGGGCAAGCATAACGTGCTCAATGCACTGGCGGCGGCAGCCGTTGGTCTGCTGCTCGGTGAAACACCCGAGCTGATCGCGCAGGGACTTGTCAGCTATCAGGCGAGCGGCATGCGCCAGAACATCTATGAGCAGGATGGCTACCAAATCTATGCGGACTGCTACAACGCAAGTCCGGATGCGATGGAGGCTACGCTGTCCGTGCTCGGCGGCATGGCCGGGGACGGCCGCCGGTTTGCGGTTCTCGGCTCGATGCTCGAGCTTGGCGATTACGCCGAGGAAGGTCATCGCCGTGCCGGTCGTGCGGCGGCGCAGTACGCGGACGCCCTGTACGCCTACGGTCCGGATGCAGCGGCCATGGTAGCCGGTGCCAGGGAGAAGGGCATGGAGCATGCGTATGCGTTCGATGACCAGACCGCGCTTGTCGCGGCACTGCGCGAGGACGCGAAAAAAGGAGACGCGCTGCTGTTCAAGGGCAGCCGCGGCATGCGCATGGAACGCGCACTTGCAATGTTTTTAGGGGAGGAAGTTGAAGCATGAAACAGGCTGTGCTTGTTTTCGCGATCGCACTGGTGATTACGCTGGCTATCGGTCCGGCGGTCATCAATTATCTGCGAAAAATGAAATTCGGTCAGAAGATTCTCGAAATCGGACCGAAATGGCACATGAACAAACAGAATATTCCGACAATGGGCGGATTTATGTTCATTATCGGTATCGCGGCGGCAGTCATTATCGGCAATATCGTGATGGGTGAGATTTCGGTCTCGTCGCTTGCGGTGCTCGGCCTTGCCGTGGCCTACGGTGCGGTCGGTCTGGTCGATGACTACGCTAAGATCAAGAAAAAGGAAAACGCAGGTCTGACCCCGAAGCAGAAGCTGGTGCTCCAGATTCTGGTTGCCGGCGTGTTTATCCTCGTACTGTTCCTGGGGTCGAGCGGTCTGCCGCAGCTGTGGATTCCGTTCACAGGCATTTCGTTCAGCTGGCCGTGGCCGCTGTATATCGTGTTCGCGGCCTTTGTTATCGTCGGCGCGGACAACGCCGTCAATCTGACCGACGGCATCGACGGTCTGGCAGCAAGCGTTACGCTGCCGGTTGCCATCTTCTTCGTGTTCGTCGGCTTCCGCCGCGGAGACATGGGCGTTGTGATCTTTTCGGCGGCACTCGCGGGTGCGCTGCTGGGCTTCCTGCGCTATAACTTCAACCCGGCTAAGGTGTTCATGGGCGATACCGGCTCGCTGTTCCTCGGCGGTGCGGTTGCGGGTCTGGCATTTGCATGTGAAATGCCGCTCATCCTGCTGCTGGTCGGCCTGATCTATATCATCGAAACGCTGTCCGTTATCCTGCAGGTCACCTACTTCAAGGCGACCCACGGCAAGCGCCTGTTCAAGATGGCGCCGATCCACCACCACTTTGAAATGTGCGGCTGGGGCGAGAAGAAAATCGTGCTGGTATTCACCGGCATCACGGTTGTGCTGTGCCTGCTGGCCTACCATGTGGCACTCGCACCGCTGTTTTAATTCGTAATTCGGAGGTAACCCTATGGCTTCGACAACTGGAAAGACGAATCCGCAGTACCGGCCGGCATCGCGCCGTCCCATGCCGCGGAATGCGCCGAGCGGCAAACCGGCGCGTCCTTCGCGGGAGCCGGTGCCGCAGGAGCGTTACCGTACCGGCACCGCAAAGCCGAAGCGCAGACGCATGCGCAGCATGAAGGCGCACATCTGGGATACCGGTGTGTTCTTCTCGGTGCTGCTGCTGCTGATCACCGGTCTGATCGCGCTGTTCTCGGCAAGCTATACCAACGCGATGTTCTACAAGGGCAGTGCGACATACTTTATCATGCGTCAGGGCATTTTCGCCGCGATCGGTCTTGCGGCTATGATCGCACTTTCCAAGTTTCCGTACCGCATGTACGCGGGCATTCACAACATCATCATGTGGATATCGGTCGCGCTGCTGATTCTGGTTGCGATACCGGGCATCGGCACATCGATCAATAATGCACGCCGCTGGCTGTTCGGCTTTCAGCCGTCCGAGATCGCAAAGCTGACGGTTATCATCTGCTTTTCCTACTGGGTGGCGCGTGACCCGAAGAGCGTGCGCAGCGTCAAGACCATGGTGCAGCCGTACGGTCTGCTGCTGGCGATGTACATCGGTCTGCTGTACCTGGAGCCGCATACCTCGGCGATGGTAATCATCTGCGGTATCGGCGTTATCATCCTGCTGGCAGGCGGCATGCGCCTGTGGTACTTTGCGCCGATTCTGGGACTGGGTGCAGGCGCGGTTGCAGTATTCTACGTTGCGTTTCCGCATGTACGAACACGTTTTGAAGTCTGGCTCAATCCGTTTTCGGATATGGCGGACAAAGGTCTGCAAGGCTCGATGAGCCAGATCGCCATCGGATCGGGCGGTCTGCTCGGCCGCGGACTCGGCAACGGCCTGCAGAAGCAGCTGTACCTGCCGGAGCCGCATAACGACTTCATCTTTGCCACCTGGTGCGAGGAGATGGGTCTGATCGGCGCTTTGCTGGTCATCCTGCTGTTCGCGTACCTCATTTACCGCGGGTTCCGCGTGGCGCGTTATGCACCGGATAAATTCGGCAGTCTTCTGGCGACCGGCATCACTGCCAAGCTGGCTATCCAGACGCTGATGAACCTGTTCGTTGTCACCGGCATCATGCCGGTAACCGGTGCGGCTCTGCCGTTTTTCAGCTATGGCGGCACAGCGCTGCTGCTGCAGCTCGGCGAGATGGGCATCCTGCTCAATATATCGCGGTATATGCGGATTGACGGAAGAAATCAGGATTAAGTTATGCCGATGGAGGCAATACCACATAATTGAACAAGAGCGATTTGCGAGTAAATTTTGCGTGCTGATTAGGCGCGGTTTTGCAGCAATACTTGATGTATTGCAAAAAAATGCAACGACATCAGGACGCAAAATTTCCGTAAAGCGCCGCAGTTTAATTGTGTGGTGTTGCCTCAAGGCTGTTTGCAGCATACAAACAGCCTTCGGTTTGTTCAAAAGCAGAAAATAACAATTTTGCTCTTTTCGCGCAATAGCGCGTATTTAATAGCATTTGCATAGCAAATGCCAAAAAAGCGGGAGCATGTATCGCGCTTTTTTGACTTTCGGACGACTTTGGAACGGCCTGCGGTCCGTTCCTGCTTGTCGGCGAAACTGTAGTTTCGCGACAGCAAACTGTCAGGCAGTACCACATGATCCGGTAAACAGGATTTGCCGGACCATGTGATCCTACCTTGCATTTGAAAAGTAACAAACAGGAGAGGGGAACTCAGTTTTGAAACTGTACATTACGGGAGGCGGCACGGGCGGTCACGTTACACCGGGTCTTGCCATTGCACGCTATTTTGAAAAAAAGCAGCCGCAGACGACGGTGCGTTTTGCCGGTTCGGCACGCGGCATTGAAAATAAGCTGGTCCCGCGTGAGGGATACCCGCTGGACACCATCGAGATCATCGGCATGTCGCGCTCGATGAGCCCGAAGGGCATTCTGCACAATCTGAAGGCGGCAAAGCTGGCTGTCTCGGCGGTCAGCAAGGCGAAAAAGCTGCTGAAGCAGGCCAAGCCGGACTGCGTGATCGGCTGCGGCGGCTATGCGTCGTTCGCGGTGGTACGCGCGGCACAGCAGCTCGGCATTCCGACCGTGCTGCTCGAGGTCAACGCGCTGCCCGGCAAGGTAACGCAGATGCTCGCAAAGGACGCGGACCGCGTACTCGTTTGCTTTGAACAGGCAAAGGAGCTGCTCGGCGGCGGAGATAAGATCATTCTGACCGGTGCGCCGGTGCGCGGTGAGATTCTGGCGGCGGACCGCGTAAAGGCACGCGAGAAGTTCGGCCTGACCGATGATGACCAGCTGGTCGTATCCTTCTGGGGCTCGATGGGTGCAAAGTACATGAATGAGCACATGGCGGGTGAGCTGGCGCTCGAATGCAAAAACGGCGTGCCTTATCACCATGTTCACGCAACCGGTGCGGCGGCCCGTGAGTGGCTGCCCAGGATGGCGAAGGAGCAGGGCGCCGACTTTGACGCGCACCCGAACATCGAAGTGACCGAGTACATCTACGACATGGCAGACCGCATGGCGGCGGCTGACCTGATCGTGTGCCGCGCAGGTGCGGCTACCCTCGGTGAGCTGTGCATGCTCGGCCGTCCGGCACTGTTGGTGCCGTCTCCGTATGTGGCGGAGAATCACCAGGAGAAGAACGCGCGCGCCCTCGAAAAGGAGGGCGGCTGCCGTGTTCTGCTCGAGAAGGACGCCAATCCGCAGGTGCTGTACGACGAGATTCAGGATCTGCTGAGCGACCGCGACCGTCTGCACCGGATGGGGCATGACGCGACAAAGCTGGCGGCGCACGATGCAAGCGAGAAGATCTATCAGGAGATCCTCTGGGCAATCGAAAACCATGGCAAGAAGTAACAAAGAAGGGATGCTGTGATGAGACGCAGAAGGCGAAAAAAGCACACGCCCGACCAGATGGAGCAGCAGCGCCGCGGCAGGAAAATCTTTCGTGTGCTGGGACGCGTGCTGCTGACCGGCATTGTGCTGGCGGCTGCCGTGGTGGCGATGACCGTGTTCTTCAGGGTTAAGACCATTTCGGTGGAAGGTGCCGAGCAGTACGGCTCGGAGGAGCTGATCGCCGGTATGGATGTTCAAAAGGGCGATAATCTCTATCTGTGGAACAAAAACCGCGTATTGTCCGACCTGATGCACAGCTTCCCGTATCTGGAAAGCGCACAGCTGCGCCGCAAGCTGCCGGATGGACTGGTGCTGACTGTCACCGAGTGCACAGCGGCGGTTGCCGTGAGGAATGAGGATAACACGTTCACTTATATCAGTGCGGGCGGCAAGGTGCTCGAGAACAACGCCGCGGACGGCGGTCTGCCGACCGTGCTCGGCGTTACGCTGAATGCGCAGATTGGGGATTTCCTTGCTACCGGCACGGATGCACACGTTGACGCTATGCTGAACGTGCTGGAGAACATGGATGCCGCCGGGCTGCTCGAAAAGATGAGCTTCCTCAATCTGAACGACCTGACCGATGTGCGCATCGGCTATGACAAGCGGTTCGACATCCGCGCAGGCTCACTGGACGATCTGACGTACCGTCTTCGGTTTGCACAGACCGTTATCAGCGATCGCCTTTCGGCATCGGATATCGGGCGGCTGTACTGGGATGCACAGAACCGTCTGCACTTTGTGCCGGAGACGGCGGAGGATGTAGCACGCTCCGGTACCGATCAGGCAGGTGACAATCCGGCGACCTCGCCGGCGTACACCAATCCGGACGGTGAAGTCGGTACGACCGACAATCCGGACGGCGATGACTCGACCGATTCGAGCAGCGACAGCTCGGACAGTTCGGATAATTCGGATTATTCCGATGATTCGGATTACTCGGACGATTCGTCCTATGACGAATCCTACGATGACAGCAGCTACGATGATTCGTACGACGAATCGTATTATGATGACAGCTATGATGACGACAGCTACGATGGCGAAGGCTGAGTTTTTTTCTGCTTCTACTGGCGAAAATAACCGAAAACACAGGGAAAAACGCGAAAAAATACAGCCTTTTTCCGTATCGCCCGCCGGTTTGCGGGAAAGACACGGAAAAGATTAAGTTTTTTTTGAGGAATTCGCTAATTCCTGTTGCAAAATAGAATAAATCGAGGTAAAATTAAAACAATAGGGGCGAAGTGCCCTCAAACGCGGTAATTGATAATCAAAGAACGATTCTTTATCATAAAACGGAGGACAACGACAATGGGTTTTGAGTTTGAACAGGGCTTGGATAACGTAGTAAACATTAAGGTCATCGGTGTCGGCGGCGGCGGCGGCAACGCTGTAAACCGCATGGTCGAGAACGGTGTACAGGGTGTTGAGTTCGTTTCCATCAACACGGATATGCAGGCTCTGAATTATTCGCAGGCCACCACGAAGATCCAGATCGGCGAGAAGCTGACCAAGGGTCAGGGCGCAGGCGCAAATCCGGAGATCGGCCGCAAGGCTGCTGAGGAGAGCAAGGATCAGATCGCAGCGGCTCTCGCTAACACCAATATGGTATTTATCACCGCTGGCATGGGCGGCGGCACCGGCACCGGCGCAGCTCCGGTTGTTGCACAGATCGCTCGTGAGCTGGGCATCCTGACGGTCGGCGTTGTTACTCGTCCGTTCGCATTCGAGGGCAAGAAGCGTCTCGAGCAGGCGCTGAGCGGCATCGAAGAGCTGAACAAGAACGTAGACTCCCTCGTTATCATCCCGAACGAGCGTCTGAAGTATGTATCCGAGCAGAAGATCACCTTCAAGAACGCATTCGAGATCGCTGACGGCGTTCTGCGTCAGGCAGTTAAGAACATTTCCGAGCTGATCACCGTTCCGGGCTTCATCAACCTGGACTTCGCGGACGTTACCTCCGTCATGAAGGACGCAGGCTTCGCTCACATCGGCACCGGCTCCGCTGCAGGCAAGGACAAGGCTGCAGAGGCTGCACGCGAGGCAATTTCCAGCCCGCTGCTCGAGACCTCCATCGACATGGCTCACGGCGTTATCGTTTCCGTTATCGGCTCTGACGATATCGGCCTCGATGAAGTAGAGACCGCAGCTACCATGGTTCAGCAGGCGGCTCATCCGGATGCACACATCATCTTCGGTGCATTCATCGATGAGAACATGGACGATGAGATCCGCGTTGTTGTAATCGCAACCGGTTTTGACAATGTTCCGAACTCCGCAAAGATGAGCATGGACGGCAATAAGGACAAGGATTCCGGCTCTACCGGCCTGTTCACCGAGGCTGCTACCGCAGCGGCTGACAAGAAGCCGGCTCGCGCATCCGCTTCCAAGACGTCGTCCGATGTTGGCTCTGACGATGCTGCATTTGATGTTCTGATGCGCATCTTCGATAAGGACAACCGATAATCTAACTGATAGCTATTCAAAACAGCCCGTAACAGGGCTGTTTTGTCAGGTATGGGTAGGTTAATTTTAGATGAAATCCATATTAAAGGAGAGTGATCACCGTGAGTACGGACCCTGGAAGTAGACAGATGAATATTACTCGCGGTGGCATTTTCGAGGAGTGCCGCTGCTGAAAGGCGGTATAATATGGTTGAATTTTTCAAAACGGTGGATGGCCGCATCACAGAAGTGAGCGAGTTCACCGAGGGCTGCTGGGTCAACATGGTGCATCCTAGCTCGGACGAGCTGGAGCAGATCGCGCAGGCGGCTCAGGTTGAGGAAGAGTTTGTTCGCGCGGCGCTCGACCCGGAGGAAAGCTCGCGTGTCGATACCGAGGACGAGCAGCTTCTTATGATCGTCGATATCCCGATGGTGGAGAAAAGCTCGGTCGAGGACGGCGGACAGATGTTCACCACCATTCCTATGGGTATTGTCGTGTCGCAGAATGCGGTCATCACGGTTTGTCTGGAGGACAGCATCATCCTGCGCTCCATCGCGGAAGGCGCGGTAAAGGGCGTGCATACCTCACTCAAGACGCGCTTTGTGTTCCAGATTCTGCTCCGCATCGCGGGCCGGTTCCTTAAAAACCTGCGTATGATCGAGCGCGACTTTACCCGCATCGAGAAGCGTCTGTATGATTCCCTCAAAAATGAGGAGCTCATCCAGCTGCTCGGACTGAGTAAATCGCTGGTTTACTTCTCCTCGTCCCTCAAGGGCAACGAGGTTACGATGGAAAAGGTGCTGCGCGGCCGCGTGCTCAAGCTGTATGAGGACGACCGCGACATTCTGGAGGACGCGCTGATCGAGGTCCGTCAGGCCATCGAGATGGCGAATATCTATTCCAACATTATGGCGGGTACGATGGATGCTTATGCTTCCGTTGTTTCCAACAATCTGAATATCATCATGAAGGTTTTGACCATCCTGACCATCATCATGACGATTCCGAATATCGTGTTCGGCTTCTTCGGTATGAATATCGGTGAAGGACGGATACCGGGCGACTGGGTCTGGTGGATGCCGCTGGCTATTACAGTGGTCGGCTGCTTCTTTGCATGGTGGATGCTGAAGAAGAAAAATCTGGACTGATACAAGCTGCGCTTCCGAGAAATACTCGGAGGCGTTCTTTTTTGCCTTCTGTACACATAGGATAAAGTAAAAGCAGGAGGGACAATGCCATGATCGTTTTTGCGGCAAAGGTGTCGGTGAGGAAAATCGTAGTGGGCGTGCTGGCGGTCGGGCTGGTGCTGGTCGGCGCGGCAGCACTGCTGCCGAAAACGGCAGAGGTGGATACTGCGGTCAGCGCTGAAGGTGCAGCGCTCAGTGCAAAGCTGAAATCCAACGAGGACAGAGTAGCGCTGCTGACCGCATGCGGCTGGTCGGTGGAGAGTGAACCGGTCGGCACACAGGAGGTGCAGATACCCGACACCTTCGACGAGGTATATGAGCAGTACAACGCTATCCAACAGGCGCAGGGACTGGATCTCACGCCGTATCAGGGCAAGCGCGCTACGCTGTACACCTACGCGCTGACCGCCTATCCCACCGGAGAGCAGGGTGTGACCGCCAACCTTTTGGTACGCAGAAACCGCCTGATCGCAGCGGATATCACATCCGCACAGACGGATGGATTTGTGCATGGCCTGCTGGATATGCCGCAGACCTGACAGCGGCGGGCAATGATTTCCGGAAACTGCATAACTGTGCAATTCAACGAAAAAGTTATCATAGGTTTATGGTATCTATTGGTAACTTTCGGGGGATTGCACTTTTTTTGCATTTAGCTATTGTGCAATTTGCGAAAAAGTGTTATCCTTATAAAAGAAATGTATTGGCGGAGGGGACAAAATGCCACAGATGCGATTGGACAAATTGCTGTCCCACCTGAACTGCGGCAGCCGCAAGGAAGTGCAGGCGCTCATTCGTGCGGGACGCGTCTCGGTGGACGGCACTGTGCAAAAAGATCCGGCGTTCAAGGTCGATCCTGATCGGTCGCAGACGGCGGTGGATGGCACCGTGCAGCGCTACCGCGCACAGCGGTACTACATGCTCAACAAGCCGATGGGCGTTATCACGGCAAGCCGCGATGAGCGCCACGATACCGTGCTCGAGCTGTTTCCGGCTGAGCTGCGGCGCGGCCTGTTTGCGGTGGGAAGGCTGGACAAGGACACCGAGGGACTGTTGCTCATCACGGACGACGGCGCGCTCAGCCATGCGCTGATGAGTCCGAACCGCCATGTCGAAAAGGAGTACGAGGCGGTCGTGGACGGAGTGCTGGCAGCAGATGCAGTCTTGCGTTTTGAACAGGACATGACCCTGCGGGACGGCACGGAATGCAAGCCGGCGAAGCTGGAAATCCTCGAGACCGAACCGGAGCTGCGCGTGCGTGTGACGCTCAAAGAGGGCAAATATCATCAGGTCAAGCGTATGATCGCGGCAGTCGGCGGCACGGTAACGGCGCTAAAACGCCTGCGGCTGGGTGGTCTCTGGCTGGATAAAACACTCGCGCCCGGCGAATTTCGGGAACTGACGCAGGAAGAATTGGAAAAACTTACCTCGCAAACCTGAAAAACTTAAAAAATCTACAAATTTTTTTGAATTTTTTGTACAAAAATGCGCGGACATATGATATAATGACTTAAAATGTATAGGGAACTTTTGGCGTTCTTGTGAAGAATGTCATAGGCAGAATCACCATTAACGGTGAGAACACCATAAGGAGTAAGCGTTTCGGCGGACGGATGCGGAGTAAAGCGCCGGGGCGCGTGAAAAAGACGGGAAAGGTGATGGAAATGGCTTCGAGATTGTTCCAGTCGATTGTTTTGCAGATGAAGGATACGGTGGATCGTACGATCGGCATTGTTGACGCAAGCGGTGCGGTTGTAGCATGTACCGATCTGCCTCGTATCGGTGAAATGCGGGAGGAAGCAATCACTGAGCTGGGCTTCGCCGGCGAGATCGTTCGTTTCGGCGGTTATACTTATCATACAACGGGTGACCGTGCGTCACGTCTGGAATACGCCGTATTCGTACAGGGCGAGGACGAACTGGCGCGCAGTATCTGTTCGCTGGTTGCGGTTTCGATCAACAATATCAAGACGCTGTATGACGAAAAGCACGACAAGGCTACCTTCGTAAAGAATATCATTCTGGATAATATCCTGCCGGGCGATATTTATATCAAGTCCCGCGAGCTGCACTTCGGCAACGATGTGCCGCGCGTGGTATTCCTCGTGCGCCAGCAGGCGCCGGCCGATGTTGCCGCGATCGACGTGGTAAACGGCATGTTCCCGGACAAGCAGAAGGATTTCGTGCTGCATATCTCCGAGACGGACATCGTTGTTGTCAAGGAGGTCAAGGCAGGCAGTGAGATCAAGGATCTGGTCAAGTTGGCAGGCTCTATCGAGGAGACGCTGCTCAGCGAGCTGTCGGTCAAGTGCCTGATCGGTATCGGCTCGGTATCCTCCCAGATGAAGGATATTGCAAAGTCCTTCAAGGAGGCTACGACCGCAATCGAGGTCGGTGCGGTATTTGACACCGAGAAGAACATCATCAGCTTCGAGAATCTGGGCATTGGCCGTCTGATCTATCAGCTGCCGATCACGCTGTGTGAGATGTTCCTGTCCGAAGTATTCCGCAAGGGCTCGATCGACTCGCTCGATCAGGAGACGCTGTTCACGATTCAGAAGTTCTTCGAGAACAACCTGAACGTGTCCGAGACGTCGCGCAAGCTGTTCGTACACCGCAATACGCTGGTGTACCGCCTTGAGAAGATCAAGAAGCTGACCGGTCTGGACCTGCGTGAGTTCGATCACGCGATCGTATTTAAGGTAGCGCTCATGGTTCGAAAATACCTTGCAAGCCGCGAAGAAGGTACCAGATAATCGCTGTCTGTTCATAAAATCTACACAGAAAAAACGTAAATTGTGCAATAATGCCACAGTTTGTCGGCTTGCGCATAAACATGATATCTGTTATAATAGACAAAGGTGTATATGTTTACACCTTTGTCTTTTTTGTTTGCTGGAAGGCGAAAATGCCCAATCCGGGGCATTCGCACGCCTTCTGCGTTGGCACCGAGGAGGATTGCCTGTGATACGAATGAGTGAAGCCACCGTGGTTTACGAAAACGGGACCCGGGCGGTGAACAAGGCGAGTCTGCGTGTAGACGAGGGAGAATTTGTCTTTCTGGTCGGTGCGTCCGGCTCGGGTAAAACCACGATCATCAAGCTGCTGACCGGTGAGGTTCGGCCGAGCGAAGGCCGCGTTATCGTCAACAACTACGATATCGGCAGAATGAAAAAGCGGCAGATTCCGTATCTGCGCCGTACATTGGGCGTTGTCTATCAGGATTTCCGCCTGATCAACACCAAAACCGTTTACGAGAACGTCGCATTTGCCATGCGCGCCATCGGCGCCAAGGGCAAGGCCATCAAGCAGCGCGTGCCGTATGTGCTCGATCTGGTCGGTCTGGCCGATAAGGCGCACGAGAAGCCGATGAATCTTTCCGGCGGTGAGCAGCAGCGTGTCGCAATCGCGCGTGCGCTGGTCAACAACCCGCGCCTCATCATTGCGGACGAGCCGACCGGCAACCTCGATCCTGCGCGTTCGCTGGAGCTGATGACCCTGTTTGAAAAGATCAACGAGCTTGGCACGACCGTGCTGATCGTAACGCACGAAAAGGGTCTGGTAGACGAATTTGAAAAGCGCGTTGTTGTGATCGACAACGGTGAAGTCATCAGTGATCAGACAGGTGGGTATTATCAGATATGAGATCAATCGCTTACTATTGGAAGGAAGGCCTGCGCAACATTTTCAAGCACGGCTTCATGTCCGTGGCGGCCGTGGTGATCATGGTCGTAAGCCTGCTGCTGACAGGTACGGTTACGCTGGTGGCCTACAACATTACGAATAACATTACGAGACTGCAGCAGTCCAACCAGATCGTAGTCTGGATCGACGATTCGCTTACCACGCGTGAGGCGAAAACGCTGCAGACGCAGTTCGAGAAGATTGACAACATTGCGTCGATCGCCTTCGAGGATCGTGATGTCGCGCTGGAGCAGTACCGCAAGGAGCTGGGCGACGACGCAGACATCCTCGAGGATTACAACGCGGACAACAATCCGCTGCGCAACAGCTATGTGTTCACCCTGAGTGATTCCATGCAGGCGGACGCAACGATCAAGGAAATCGAAGCGGTTGACGGCGTTGCAAGCGTGCGTGCGGATGAGGATGTTATCCGCAAGCTGATTCAGATTCAGCGCGTGTTCAACATGATCGCGGCAGCTATGATCGTCGGTCTGGCTGTTATCTCGATCTTCATCATCTCCAATACGGTAAAGCTGGCCATGTTTGCCCGCCGTGAGGAGATCTCCATCCAGAAGATGGTCGGTGCGACCAACTGGTTTATCCGCTGGCCGTTTGTCATCGAAGGCATGGTGCTCGGTCTGGTTGCCGGCGGACTGGCCTTCCTCGCGGAATGGGGTCTGTACACCGAGCTGTACAACGTGGCAGGTACGGTTTCGCTGTCCTCGTTCCATCTGCTCTCGTTCGATGTGCTGCGCTGGTGGGTGCTCGGCGTGTACTGCGGTGCAGGCGCGTTGTTCGGCATCGGCGGTTCGGTAACGAGTATCCGCAAGTTTATGGATGTATAACGACTGCATAAAGGAGCGAATGTTTCAATATGATGAAAAAGAAAACCGTGCGCCTGATCTCCTGCATTATTGCGGGCATCCTGGTTGCAGCGATGGTGTTCTCGATGATCGCCTCCGGTCTGGTTTATGCCGGTGCGGTGAGCAGTAAGGAACTGAAAAGCAAGCTGTCCGATCTGGAGGATCAGAAGGCATCGGTCAAGGCGGAGCTGGATAGTCTGGCAGGCAAGGTGGATGAGGTTGCAAAGACCCGTGCCGCCCTGCAGAAAGAGATCAAGCTCACCAAGGAAGAAATTACGACGGTAACCGCGTATATCGACCGCCTGCAGGACCAGATCGACGTCAAGACGACCGAGCTGGATGCTGCGATCAAGGCGCTGGACAGCAAGAAGGAGCGTTTTTCTGAGACTGTCCGCACGACGTATGAGCAGGGTGAGACCAGCTATCTGGAGGTTCTGCTGAACGCGTCCAACTTCTCTGATCTTCTCAGCCGTCTGGAGATTGTTTCTGCGATCATGGACGATAATAAGAAGATCGTAGCGGAGTACACCGCTGCCAAGGAGGATATTCAGCAGAAGCGCGATGATCTGCAGGCTACCCAGGACGAGCAGGTACAGTATCAGGAAAACCTGAAGTATAAGGCTGAGGAGCTGAAATCCAGCGAGGAGCAGCAGAAGGCACTGCAGCAGAGCCTGCAGGCGTACCAGAAGGAGCAGAAGGCCGAGTACGAGCGCATCACCAGCGCGATGGACACCGTAAGTGACCAGATCGCAGAGCAGTCCCGCAAGGAAGCTGCTGCGGCAGCAGCAGCGGCAGCGGCCGCAAAGAAGAAGGGCGGCAGCTCGTCCTCGTCGAGCGGCAGTTCGGCAGGCAATCTGAGCAGTGCAACGCTGACAAGCGGCACGTTCACCTGGCCGCTTCCGGGTTACACCAATAATTCGAGTGCCTATGGCTGGCGTGTACATCCGATCTATGGTACCCGCAAGTTCCACAAGGGCGAGGATATTCCGGCACCGACCGGCACACCGATCGTAGCAGCTGCATCCGGCACGGTTACCACCGCAGGCTGGGTTTCCGGCTACGGCAACTATACCGTTATCAATCACGGCGGCGGCGTCATGACGGCTTACGGCCATCAGTCTGCCATCCATGTTTCGGTTGGCCAGAGGGTAACCGCCGGTCAGACCATCGGTCTGGTAGGCTCCACCGGCAACTCGACCGGTCCGCATCTGCACTTTGAGGTATATGTAAACGGTTCGACGCAGAACCCGATGAGTTACTTCAACTGACACAATCATATAAAAGGGGAGAGTGTAACGCTCTCCCTTTTCTCGTGGAGGAGGACAAACCATGAAAAAACTGCGGGAGAGACAGGTCTCTCTGCGGATGGCGCTGACCATGTGTGCCGCGGCAGGCGCGATAACGGCAGTCATCTGCCTGATTTCCACCGGCTGGAACACCAACGAGGTCGGAAAAAAGCTGCGCGAGATCGACCGGCTGGTGTCGGACAAATACGTTGGTGAGCTGGATGCGGACAATGTTGCGGATTACGCTGCGGCAGGCTACATTACCGGTCTGGGAGACAAGTGGTCGTCGTATATTCCGGCGGAAAACTACGAAGCCTACCGCATGAGCGGTGAGGGCAAGGGCTGCGGCATCGGCGTTTCGGTGACAAGCACCGAGACGAGTATTCGCGTTACGCTCGTGTACGATGATTCGCCTGCGGCGAAGGCAGGCATCGAAAAGGGCGATTACATTCTCGGTACGGGAGATCTGACGACCGAAAAGGACGGCTCGAGCGCGGTTATCAGCGCGATTTCCGGCAAAGAGGGGACCGATGTGACCGTCACGGTCAAGAAGGCAGATGGCTCCGCCAAGGAGCTGACCATGCAGCGTGCCGTTGTCACGCAGAAGATGGCATGGGGAAAAATGCTGAATGATAAAATCGGCTACATCCGCATCGAGAATTTCCACGACGGCTGTGCCGATCAGTTCAAGACGGCGCTGCAGTCGCTGACCGACAGCGGCGCACAGTCGCTTGTCATTGACGTGCGCCACAACGGCGGCGGCCGTGTCAAGGAGATGAGCGCGGCACTCGACCCGCTGCTCGGCGAGGGCACCATTATGACGCTGCGCATGAAAAACGGCTCGGAGACCGTTTATACCTCGGATGCGGACTGCATCGACCTGCCGATCGCGGTGCTCATTGACGACCAGAGCATTTCGGCGGCGGAATTCTTCGCGGCAGCCCTGCAGGAGTACGACCGCGCGACGCTCGTCGGTACGCACACCACCGGCAAGGGACGCGCTCAGCGCACCTACCAGCTGAGCGACGGCTCGGCGGTCAATCTGTCTGTCGAGGAATACTTTACGCCCAAAGGCAAAAGCCTTGCAGATGTCGGCATTGCGCCGGACATTGAGGTGAAGCTGACCGATGAGCAGACACAGAACTTTTTCTTTCTGACGTCGGAAACCGATCCGCAGCTTCAAAAAGCGATGGAAACTGTGGGATAATCGAGCGCTCCGGCAGAAAATCGGACAGAAAATGGTCGAATCGCTTGACATGGCATTGGTGCTTAATTTATAATATAATGTACTGTACGGCTCGAAAGCCGATGACACTGAGTAAGAAGGGTTTGCAAACATGGCAAAAGAAATTAAACTGACACAGGAAAGTCTGGACGCATATAAGGACGAACTGGAATATCTGAAAACTACCCGTGCGGATGAGGTTGCAGAGCAGCTGAAGGAAGCACGCTCCTTCGGCGACCTGTCCGAGAACGCCGAGTACGATGAAGCCAAGAACGAGCAGGGCAAGCTGTATTCCCGCATTGCCGAGCTTGAGGAGATCATCAAGCACGCAGTCGTTGTAACCGGCGACAGCTACGCTGCAGACGAGGTTTCTCCCGGCTGCCGCTTTATTGTTAAGGATCTCGAGGAGGACGAGGAAGAGGAGTACCACTTCGTCGGCTCTCAGGAGGCCGATCCGATGGACGGCAAGATCTCTGACGAGTCTCCGTTCGGCAAGGCTATGCTGGGCAAGAAGGTCGGCGATGTTGTTGAGGTCGAGGCACCGATCGGCATCGTAAAGTACGAGATCCTCAAGATCGAGAAGTAAATTACCTTTATCGCAAGTGAAAAGCGAAGTCACTATTTCAGGTAACACCAAACAATTTGACAAAGGCGAATTGTTTGGCGCTGCCGTCAAAAATTTTATGAAAGATGGGGAAGATATGGCAGAACAGCATCAGGCGCAGGATCAGCACGAGCAGACCGCAGAGGAACTGCACGAGCTGAAGCGCATTCGCCGCGAAAAGCTGGCAGAGCTGCAGGCTGCGGGCAAGGACCCGTTCCAGCAGGTGCGCTTTGAGCGCGATCACTATACCACCGATATTCACGAGCATTTTGACGAGCTGGAAGGCAAGACCGTCCGTCTGGCAGGCCGCATGATGTCCAAGCGCATCATGGGCAAGGCTTCCTTCTCGGATATGCGCGACCGCTACGGCCGTCTGCAGCTTTACATCAAGCGCGACAACGTAGGCGAGGACGTATACAAGGGCTACAAGAAGTTCGATATCGGCGATATCATCGGTATCGAGGGCGAGGTATTCCGTACCCAGAAGGGTGAGATTTCGGTTTCCGTAACCGAGCTGACGCTGCTCTCCAAAAACCTTGCACCGCTGCCGGAGAAGTGGCACGGTCTGAAGGACACCGATATGCGTTACCGTCAGCGCTATGTTGACCTGATCGTCAACCCGGAGGTACGCGATACCTTTGAGAAGCGCTCGGCTATCGTGCGCGAGATCCGCAACTTTATGGATTCCCGCGGTTTTATGGAGGTTGAGACTCCGTGTCTGAACACCATTCCGGGCGGTGCGGCGGCTCGTCCGTTCATCACCCACCACAACGCGCTGGATATTGATATGTATCTGCGTATTGCGACCGAGCTGCACCTCAAGCGCCTGATCGTAGGCGGTCTGGAGCGCGTATACGAGATCGGCCGTATTTTCCGCAACGAGGGCATGGACACTCGTCATAACCCGGAGTTCACCACCATCGAGCTGTATCAGGCATACACCGATTACCACGGCATGATGGATATTACCGAGGACATGGTAATCCATGTCTGCGAAAAGGTTCTGGGCAGCACCAAGGTGATGTATCAGGGCGTGGAGATCGATTTCTCCAAGGGCTGGAAGCGCATGACGATGGCTGAGGCTGTCAAGGAGTACGCCGGCATCGACTTTATGGCGCTGTCGCCGGAAGAGGCACTGGAGGCCGTTAAGGCCAAGGGCCTCGAGATCGAAAAGGGCAAGGAGAGCTGGGGCGACCTGATGGCACTGTGCTACGACGAGTACGTCGAGGCAAACCTCATGCAGCCGACCTTTATCACCGATTATCCGGTCGAGATCTCTCCGCTGGCCAAGCGCAAGCCGTCCGATCCGCGTCTGACCGAGCGCTTCGAGTGCTTTATTTACGGCCGCGAGCTGTGCAACGCATTCTCCGAGCTGAACGACCCGATCGACCAGAAGGAGCGCTTCGAGCGCCAGGTTGCTCTGCGCGCCGCAGGCGACGAGGAAGCCGGCATGATGGACGAGGATTTCATCAATGCGCTGGAATACGGTATGCCTCCCACGGGCGGCATGGGCATGGGCATCGACCGTCTGGTCATGTTCCTGACCGACGCGGCATCTATCCGCGATGTGCTGCTGTTCCCGACAATGAAGCCACTGGACTGATTGAGGGCGTATAAGTTAGAATAACCGCGTATAAGCGAGATTTAGCAGATAGCTTACACCATAACTTACACCAAGTTACCACAGGTTTACCACAAATGAAGCGGTTTGAATGTGCAAATTCCTGTGAATTCATGTAAGTTTTAGCTATTTGATACGGCTTCTATCGCAATGTGTGAATTAAATTAGGGCAATAGACCCGTCGAGAAATCGACGGGTCTATTTTTTTACCCATTTGAAGCTGTGCAGCGGCAGCACCGTGTCACTATTCACTTGTGCAATTCTAACAAAAATGAAAATATTTTTTGGGAGGGGTTAATTTTTGGGCTATTCGTGCTGCGGTAGAGAAGTGAGAGGTCAAACAAAGCCTCCCGCAAAACTGAATAACAGTCATCAGGTACGTTACCTGCACCGAGGGAAACCTCAAGCTGTTATCGACGGTGCGCCATGATTCCGGAAACGGAGGAGCGATCAAACTGATTCGATAGAAAGCCGGACTGCTACCGGCGGAGGCAATGAAAGGTGCAAGGGATAATGATACTTCCGTAATTCGCGGCCCGGTCATAATGAAGGCGGGGAGGTGAGATGCCTATGGAGCTGGTTCGCAGCCAGCCGCCTGATGATGCCCAGCACACGGGGCAGAGAGAAAAACAGTGTGCGTACATAACGAGAAGGAGGACGATGTTATGAATGAAGAATTAGGACTTGAAAAGCTGAACGATCTGGCAATCCATTATCCGGTGTACCTGATTGATGCGGCGGCAGAACACTTTAACGGTGATGAATGTAAGCTGGAGGCTATCGCGGTTGTGCTCAGCGGTCTTGATGCGCTGTGTATGCCGAGTAGCGCACTGCTGTTTGTTCAGGTGCTTTCCAGAATGATGGATCTGGAAGTTGAACTTCCGTCTGAACTGATGGACGATCCATATCTCTGCGCATGGTTCATGCGGAGATTCACCTGCTGGCTGGCGGAGTATTTGGAGGACTACTTCGCACTGTCGGAGGACGAGTGAGCGCTCAGGCGCTCACATACATAGCTGCCTGATTCAGACAGCTTAAAATGAGAAAGGAGGAAACCAATATGGAACAATGCAGAGTAATCGCAATTACCAATCAGAAAGGCGGCGTTGGAAAGACCACCACAACGGTAAATCTGGGTGTCGGCTTGGCGAAACAGGGAAAGCGAGTGCTGCTGATTGACGCAGACCCACAAGGCAGTTTAACAATCAGCCTTGGAGAGCGTAATCCGGATCAGCTGAGTGAAACACTCTCTGATGTAATGGAATGCGTCATCAACGATAAGTCGCTACCGGAGAACTTCGGATTGCTGAGAAGTACAGAGGGCGTTGACCTGATGCCTGCGAATATCGAGCTGTCCGGTACAGAAGTCGGCTTGTTCAATGTGATGAGCCGAGAGTATGTGCTGAAAAGCTACATTGATTCGGTCAGCAAAAACTATGACTATATCCTGATTGACTGTATGCCGTCCCTCGGCATGATGACCATCAATGCGCTGGCAGCGGCTGACCGGGTGATTATCCCGTCGCAGCCGAGTTTTCTGTCAACGAAAGGTCTGAATCAGCTGATGCACTCGGTTGCCAAGGTCAAACGCCAGATCAATCCACGTCTGAACATCGACGGCATCCTATTGACGATGGTGGATAACCGAACTAACAACGCAAAAGCCATTTCTACGGCGCTGAGAGCCGCTGTAAGCGATCGAGTCCGCGTCTTTGATACGCAAATACCCTTTTCCGTCCGTGCTGCTGAAAGCGCCCAGGAAGGGCAAAGCATCTTTGCCTATGATAAGGGCGGAAAGGTTGCGGCTGCGTATGAGGCGGTGACGAAGGAGGTGTTGGAGCATGAGTCGAAAGAAAGACATCGATCTCGATCTGACGGGGTTCGCTGAACTGTTTATGAATGATGAGGGGCGAGCAGAAAGTCGCTTGCCGCGCATCTATGATATTCCCTTATCTGAGATCGACGATTTCCCGAACCACCCATTCAAAGTTAAAATGGACGAGGACATGAACCAGCTTGTGCAGAGCGTGAAAGAGCGCGGCGTTATTACACCGATTACGCTCCGCCAGAAAGAAGATGGCCGGTATGAAATCGTATCAGGGCATCGACGACGAAAGGCTTGTGAACTGGCCGGTCTGGAGCGCGTTCCCGCAGAAATCAAGGAATTGTCCAGAGATGAAGCAATCATTCTGATGGTGGAATCCAATTTACAGCGCTCAATCATTCTTCCAAGTGAAAAGGCGTTCAGCTACAAGATGCGTCTGGAAGCGATGAAGCGGCAGGGGCAAAGAACGGATTTAACTTCTGTGCCAGTGGCACAGAAGTCTACTTCGAGAGAAACACTGGCAAAGCAAGTTGGTGAAAGTCAAGATCAAGTTCGCCGCTATATCCGCCTGACAGAACTCATTCCTGAGCTTCTGGATATGGTTGATGAGAACAAGATCGCTTTTCGCCCTGCCGTTGAACTCTCCTATCTGACGGAAACGGAACAGCACAATCTTCTGAACAGCATCAGCTACAATGATGCCACGCCATCACTCCCGCAGGCCATTCGGTTCAAAGAGTTCTCCAAAGCTGGAAAGCTGAGTGCGGAGGTCATCGAAGCGATTCTTGGTGAGGAAAAGCCAAACCAGAAAGAGAAAATCAGCTTCAAGGCAGAACGGCTGCGTCCGTATATTCCCTCGACAGTGCCGCTGGAGAAAACCGAGGATTATATCATCAAGGCGCTGGAATATTATCAGCGTGCAAGGGAGCGGCAGAAAAGGGAACAAGCAAGATAACCTCCATCATGGGGAAGGTATGCCCATTTGCGGTACAACTGTCCCCCCTTCCCCGCTCTTTCATTCCCCCTCTCACACTCTCCCCTTTAGTAAACCATCTGTATTACTACCTGAGAAGTAAGTATATGGGCAGCAAAACCGCAAAGGAGGTGGTTGCAATGTAGCTGTGATTGGACACAAGAAAACAGCGGCGGATTTTCCTCCACGGCAAGGACTGTGGAGTTTTTTCATGCCGCAAATCAAGACAAATGGAGGTATCTCAAATGAAAGCTAGAACGAAAAAGTTCGGCACGAAAGCCGTTGCCATGCTGCTTTCAGCAATGACGACATTCTCAATGTTTCCTGTTTCGGCTGGTGCTGCACAGGTGAACAGTTATCATGATCCTGCGGAGCACTGGATGCAGGCTTCCGGTCGAACGAATGAGCTGGATGTCAATGCGGTTGTAACGCATGAAACCTTCAACTGTGGTGTATGCGGCAAGGCAACTTCTTTTCAGGCGTTCCGCACTCCGGAGTATACGAGGGACGGACAGACTGCTATGAACCGGAATGTGAAGTATTCGGACGGTACGATGGTCGGCGGCTCGGGTACGGGCACGATCCTGGATGGCGTTCCAGGTCAGAACGCGAGCTATACGGGTTATCACTGGACGAAAGCAGTATGTGAGACCTGCGGTACGGTCAACAGCAACATGAGCATTAACGATTATGGTTTCGGCAAGAACGTCTATTGGCTCTATGACTGTGACTCGAAATTCATGCAGGAACTGCCCGAACAGAAAACCTATGAGTATGTGGACAGTACCTATCACAAGGTCACAACGACCGGCGGTGAGTATTGCGCGTTCTGTTACGGCACGAATCACACCAAGAGCAGTGTTCTGGAACGGCATGACATGGAGAAAGAAATCCTTTCTCAGCCTGCCAATGGCCGATTTGCCATCGTAGAGAAGTGCAAGGACTGCGACTACGCAAAATACGAGTATGTGGGTGCGAAGTCCGTTGTTGCCAGCTACTACGGTGTTGTGGACGGAGCACCGCACACCATCAGCGTGACAGACCTTTCTGATGCCGGTGTGCGTACGGAAATCCGCTATGGCAACAGCGCAGACAGCTGCACAATGACCAGTGCACCGAACTATACCGACAAGGGACAGTACGATGTGTATTATCAGATTACCTACACCTATCAGGGCGTAGAGATGACCGAGAACGGTGTAGCAAACGTCTGGCTGCATGATGAAACCACTAAGGACGACGGTAAGTGCAGCTGCGGCTGCTCTGACCCGAACTGCGGCTGCGAGGATAAAAACTGCGGCGGCAACTGCTGCACCGATAAAGGCTGCGGAGAAAAGCATCACTTCACGCTGCTGGATTCTGTAAAGGCCGGCTGCAAGACTCTGGGTTATGATCGCTATTTATGCACAGCCTGTGGAAAGATCGAAAAGCGTGATTATGTAGATTCTCTGGGTCATGCATGGCAGAGTGTAAAGATTCGCGAAGCCACCTGCGAAACGGAAGGCAAGCTGCTGGAAATCTGCTCTCGCTGTGGTGAAATGAAAGAAACGGCAACGCCCAAGGGTGAGCACAAGTTTGAAACCCATTCGGTTGCGGCTACCTGCACCAATCCCGGCTATACCGTTCGTGAGTGCTCGATTTGCGGAGAGCGGCACATCGAAGATATTACTGCGACTCTGGCACACAAGTACGAAGACCATGTGATTCCCGCCACCTGTGAATATGGCGGCAAGACCATTCATCGCTGCGATGGCTGCGGCAGTGCATTCGTAACAGATTATACGGAACCGCTCGGCCATAGCTGGGACAAGGGTACTCTGGTGACGAATGCGACCTGTACCGGTGAGGGCGTGATGGAATATCACTGCGTTCGCTGCGGTGAGCACAAAATCGAGGGAAATGCTGCTGCCGGTCATGTTCCCGGTTCTGCGGCTACCTGTACGGAGCCTCAGCTTTGTACAAAATGCGGTGCGGTTCTGAATAAGGCACTGGGCCATGACTATAAGACCGAAATCACTAAGCCGACTTGTACGGAGATGGGTTACACCATGATGACCTGTACACGCTGCGGCGATTCCAGCAAGACCGATTATACCAAGGCAACCGGTCACAAGCCGGGTGACTGGATCATCGACAAGCAGCCTACTGCGGACTCCGAAGGCAGCAAGCACAAGGAGTGTACTGAGTGCGGCGAAAAGCTGGATACGCAGCCGATCGAGAAAATCTACAACAGCGGGACGACTGACAGCAAGGGCCAGGCTGTTGTGGGCGGTTATCTGGTGACGGTAACGGATACGGAGGATAAAACGCCTGTTTCCAATGCGTCCGTGGTGCTGAACAAGGATAACAGCATTTCCATCCGTCTGCCGAACAGCAGACTGCTGGACTATGACGACCAGACCACTGTTCTGGTACAGCTGGTAAAGGATAAGAGCGCCGTTCAGGGTATGCGTATCGCTGTGACCGACAAGAATGATAACTATGCAGCAGATGAAACCGACAAGGCCGGTCAGATTACGGTTCCCATTGGAAGCGGAAAGACCAACGAGGACGGCAAGGTTACGGAGGGTTATGAGGATGCAGATCGTGACCGCTGGACGCTGACGGTCAAGGTGGTTCGCACTGACACCGGACGTCCGATTCAGGGTTCTGAGGTATCCATTGGCAAGACCGGCAACATTACGGTTGAACTGCCCAAGGGCATTGATATGGACAGCAAGCATCAGGTGACGGTAATCGTAACCGACCAGAAGAAGATGCCGCAGAAGGGCGTCAATGTGATCGTGAAGAACGATCTGGGTGACAAGGCCACCGGCAAGACTGATAAGAACGGTGAGGTTACGGTTCCCGAAGTCGAGAAAACGGAACATCACAGCGCTTATGTCGTTGGCTATACAGATGGTACGTTCGGACCGGAACGCAACATGACCCGAAGCGAAGCAGCGGCGATTTTCGCACGACTGCTGGCGGATAAGAATGGGGACAGCATTTCTCCTGTGGCAAAGACCAAGTTCAGCGATGTGCCTGCGTATGCGTGGTACAGCGGCTATGTGAAATACCTGAACAACAACGGTGTGACCTATGGCCACAGCAAGACTATTTTTGCGCCGGACGAGCAGATTACCCGTGCCGAGTTTACAACTATGGCGGTCCGCTTCTTTGATGTGTACGGCGATGGTGATGCTGAAATCATGGAGCAGTTCAAGAGCTTTGATGATGTGAGCGACGGCTACTGGGCGGCAGAGTATATTAAGGCAGCTGCAAAGCATGGCTGGATTACCGGATATGGTGATGGTTCCTTCCGTGCTGATTATCAGATTACGCGCGCTGAAGTCGTGACGCTTGTGGACCGACTGCTTGGCCGTGTGGCTGATCTGGAGTATGTCAGCGATAATCTGAGGAAGCTGAACACCTTCCCCGATGTAAGCCGCCGTTACTGGGCGTACAGTGATATTCTGGAAGCAGCAAACGCACACAATGCCATTCTGGGCACTGAGGAAAGCTGGTACAAGTAAGGCTTTCCAGTGGTCTGTCAATCGACAGGCCACATACATACCGTTTGCATATTTGCAAACACTTCTTACGGCATATATGATGAAGTCAAGAGAAAGGAGTGCTTGCAAATGTTCAAACGAGAGAATACAGTTCAGCTGGAAATCACATATAAGGAATTGCAGATGCTCCGGAGATATCTGCTCATCTGGAGAAATAAGCTGCTGGCGCAGGGACATATTACCGATCCGGTTGATGAACTGCTGGTCAAACTGGGCTGAAAAGCGAATAGACTTACATACATCGGCTGCTGCTTGTGCAATCGCCGATGTTCTTTTATCCGGGAGGAGGGTTGAAAATGAGAAAGCGTGTAATCTGCAGCACAGCGGCAGCAGCGACTGTCATTGGTGTATTGCTTTGGCGCTGGTGGCGAAAGTAGAACAACACCCTGTCCATTATGGACAGGGTGTTGTCATGAGAATTACTTGATCCAGATAGAGGCGGGGTCGAAGTTGCTGAATGTGCAGCCGGATTGTGCAAAGGCAGTGCCGAGATTATAAGAACCAAAGCTGAAATACATGGTGATTTCGGAGCCGAGGAGGTCAGACTGAGCCTTCAAAGCCATTTGTTCTGCCTGCGCCTTCAGATCAGCGGCATTCATTGACTTCCACCAGCTTTTGAATTTGTCCATGGAAAGCGGGCCGGAATAAACGGCAGTGAAGATATGCTCATTACCGTATCGGGTGACCGGCTTTTCCGTGACCGTCCACTGAGAGGAAAAACTGCCAGTGCTATTGGTGGTTCGTGCAGCACCGACTACAGTAGCCATGTTTTTGGCGGAATCATAACCGACGGTCAGACCGTATGCTTCAGCCAGCGCACGAACCGGTGCATAGGTCGTGCCGTTGTAAGTGAAAACAAGAGCATCACGGCCCTGTGCATCTTTAGGCTGAAAAACCTCGCCATTGACCATGACCTGTGCTGGCTGGACGTTGAGGGTGATAAGACCGCCGGCTGCAAAGGCGGAAACTGTTGCAGAACTGATCAGCAGCGCCGCCAATGCACCGGAGAGAAAGTATGTAATGCGTTTCATGGGAATACCTCCAATTCATATTGATAATCACAGTATAGAGTCAGAACTGCACAAGCACAAAGGTGCGGGTACATACACTGCAAACAGCGTATGAAATCACATAAATGAGGAGGACAGACGATGAATGTTGAAGTAAGACCTGCGACCAAAGCAGAGCAGATGTACTGCTACACGCAGTCTGACCAGATTATGGGGCAGACTGGCTGCATCGGTCATTTGCGGGCAGATATGGGTGACAGCGGCGAGCAGTTCTTTCACAACTGGACCAGCCATTGCGAGAGGCTGTTGACACCGGAGTTTGATGCCGAGTTTAATCAGGTGATCCGGCAGTTGAGGGAAGAAGATGGTTTTCTGAAAAGCAGAGCGGCGGTTTCAGCGTACTGTTACCGTCAGATCGACAGTGCGATTGACCTTTCCAGTCAGGATTTTGCGTTTCGCGCGGATACGAAAGATTATTCCTATCTCCTGCGCCTGAATCCCCAGAAGGGAATGTACACGGTTTACTGCTATTGCTACCAGAGAGAATTCCTTGACCATCATCTGAAACAGGCGGAAAAGGGTATTCGATTTATCACATCGAATTATACGGAGTTGTTTCGGATACCGGACGGCGGGAAAATTCGTATCTTGCGGGAGGACGGGACCCATATAGACAAGGTTTGCAGGTACATCGACGATTACCATGTGGAAGTCGGTTCCGGCTGGGACTCGCTATTTCATATCTGCCAGTTTGCCGAACAGATGGAACGCTGCCATAATACTGTGCTGCCGCTGGACACGATGGAGAACTTCACCCGAAATACACGCAGCCGCCCAAAGGATCGGGGTGATGCACGATGACAGAGCCAAAGTATCTGATTTGGAGTAACTACTCGTTAGATTACGAGGATTGGCGTGAGGATCTGGAGGCAGAGTATCCGGAACTTTCCGAACAGGAACGAGAGGAAAAGATGTATGAACGGAATGGCGAATATCTGGACGATGAACGCATGAACCTCGATATTCAGCTGGACAAGCCGATTCTGGTGATTGTCGATCTTGGCCTTTGGAATGGACGTTACAGCGGCTATAAGGAAATCAAGAGCGGCAACATCAAGGACTGCCTGTCCTCGGAGTGCGACTATGTGACCTGGTATGTTGACAAGCTGGGTGATATGCGCTGTGATGCGGTCCACCATGACGGTACCAACCATTATCTCTATCGCACCTATAAGAATGGCGTCAGCAATGCGCAGATCGAGAATCTGAAAGAGAAAATTTATCGCGGCACCGCAACAAGGGCGGATATTACGCGCATAACCCGCCGGCTGGGCGATGAAATAGGCAAGGTCTATGGCTGGGATTTCCCGAAACAGAGCTTGTCAAGTGTGCAAAGAGATGCACGATGATGGAGGAAGGAGCGTATGGATAAGAACACAGCACTGTGCGTGTATCTGAAGAAATATCATACCGGAAAAGAAAAAGCTGTTCCGAGCACAGAGCTGGAGCAGCTTTTTTCCTTGAACGGGCGTAACCTGCGCCGCAAGATCAATCGCTTGCGTCAGGATGGCGTTCCTATTTGCAGTGACCGGAGCGGATACTACTTCGCATCAAATCAGGAAGAAGTGAATGCGACGGTCTTTCGTTTAACTGGACTGGTGACGAAAATATCAAATGCCCGGACAGGACTGCTGTATTCTTCGCTTTTGGGAGAGCTGCCGATTCCCGTTGAAGTGACAATTCAGATTGATGATGGAGGTGAGCGAGATGCCGAGCAAGTATCAGGTGATCACGGAGATGGAGGCGGAACATCTGCGGACTTTGACAGTGGATACGAATCACTATATGGACTTCTTGACCACTGCGGCGAATAATTTCAAATATTCGTTTCAGGAGCAGCTGCTGATTTTCGCACAGAAGCCTGATGCGACAGCCTGCGCCGAAGTCAGCTGGTGGAATAAGCATGGCCGCTGGGTCAACCGCAATACCAGAGGCATTGCGCTGCTGGTCGATACGGATGCACCGTATAAGCTGCGTCATGTGTTTGATGTATCCGATACCAACAGCAGAGCAGGAAAAGAAGTTTCCATCTGGAAGATGGAACAGAGATTCATTGAGCCAGTCAGAAATGTGCTGGCAGAACGATATGAGGTTGATGCCCAAGAGTCACTGGAGGATTGCCTGCTCAATGTGGCAGTCACATTCGTTAATGATAATTATCAGGATTATCTGGCAGAGCTGATGGAGGCAAAAGCGGGCAGCCTGCTGGAAAAGCTGGACGAGGACAATACACGCCTACAAATGCTGACCGCACTCAGTTACAGTGTCGGCTATATGCTGCATATCCGCTGTGGACTTCCGGGCAGAGCATATTTCGGAAATTCTCTGGACAAGGTCTGCAATTTTAATACGCCAGAGGTTATCTCTATTCTGGGCGCAGCAGTCAGTGATATGTCTGAGGTTCTGCTCCGCGAAATCGCAGTTTTAGTGCAGGATTTGCAGCGAGAAGAAAGAAATCAAAATCGCACATTTGAGGTTCCAGCGGACAGCCGGTATGATGTGAACAGAACAGCAACAACAGAAGGGAGCGCTGAATATGGAAGTGACCTACCACAAGGAGGGCGAGTATTACCTGCCGGATCTGATCGTGCCGGAGGCACCGAAGGTTGGGAGGTATGGAATGCTGCGGCGGAGATTCCTTCGGGAGAACCGGAACGGCACGTACACAGCGATGCTGTTGACCGGCAAGCTGAATCAGCATCTGGAGGAGATCGATTGTCAGGCGAACGAGATGATGGAAACGCTGACCGCGCAGATGGCAAAGCAGGAGGGCGTGAACGAGAGCCTGAAAGCGGAGAACCAGATGAAGTGGGTCGGGCTGATGAACAACATCCAGGCAGCAGCGGAGGAAATCGTGCTGAAGGAACTGGTGTACCGGTAACGCGAGATATTGGCGCTGCCACGATGCGGGCCGTTGGCTCGACCGGATTGGAGGTCTTTCACGATGAGTGGTACAAGGACTCCAAGGCGCCGTATTACCACTCCGATGAGGAAAAGAATGAGCTGCTGCGTACCAGTGATGCGCTGAAAGGCCATCGGACAGAAATCGCTTCATTTTTTGCTGACCATGAGGACAAGAATGAACGTGCAGATTTTATCAAAACGTTCTTTGATAACACGTTCACCGAAATGATACTGAGCAACGGTCAGCGGGCAGGCTATCGAGCATTTGACACAGTGTTTATGATGTGGCGAGGCTCGGCAAGCGACCCGGATCAGAGAGTGATTATGAAGTGGAGCACGGTTGCAGACCATATTACCGGAATGATCGTGCTGCATGAGTGGCTTTCACCGGATGAAGCAGTTTTGCCCAGCGTAAATGAACAGCTTTCTCTGATTGGCGAAGCCGAGTCCAAAAAAGACTCGGCTTTTGTTATGCCGCAAGAGGCGATTGATTATGTGCTCAGCAGCGGCAGCGGATTTGAAGATGGTAAACGGCGCATCTATCAGCAGTTTCTTAAGCAGGAAGGAACGGAAGCGAATGTTCAGTTTCTGCGACGAGAGTACGGAATCGGCGGCCATTCTGATGCCATTCCCGGTACAGACTACTGGTTGGAGTATGATGCAAAGGGGCTGCATCTCAGTAAACTGCATGATGACGGCAGTAAGGCAGTTAATCTGTCCTGGAATGTTGTTGAGAAGCGCATTGGCGAGTTGATCGCACTGGGACGGTATCTGGGCAAGGCAGAAATTGAGCGAATCAGTGCGGAACAGTATTCACCGAAAGCGGATCAATCGACTGCTGCCCCGGCAAATGCAGAAGAACCGGCGCAGCGGCACTACTCACTTGGCGATAAGGTTTATCTGGGCGTTAAAGAATATGAGATTCTTGCAATCGACGATCGTGTGGTTCGGTTGTATGATCCGGAGTACCCGCTGTTTAACGAAGAACTGAGCCGCAGTGACTTTGATCGGCGCATTGCAGAAAATCCGCTGAATGACCAGCCGAAAGAAAACAGTGGCGAGCAGGCAGCAGGTGTAAAACCGCAGGCAATTGGCCGGTTGGATTATCTTGACTCAAACGGACACGTCGGGGAGCAGGTGGAATATGACGATGAAATCCAGCTTGTCGAGCAAGTGAAAGAGGATGCAGATACAGGTGCACCGTTTACAATTACCTTGTATCGTGACCAGAACGGCAATACCATTCCACAGGATTTTTTGATAGACCTTGGAACACCGCCAAAGGGTTTTACAGTCGTGAACTACGCAGAGGGACACAGAGAATATCTGCTGAACGAAAGCATACGCATGATCAACTTGTATGCACTGGAGTGCTTTGAGGAGAAAGCGGATTTCAGCGATCTAACCGCAGTTCCGCTGGCGTACAGCACATCGGGCGATGGCGAGCACAGTATTCAGGTAGATGCAGACCTTGAGCAGTGCCGTATGCTTTATGCAGTGGATGATAAAGAGGTTGCCCAGATCCAGTATGCAGATTTAGGTGATATGAATGAGTTCCTCGTGAATATGACATTCGATGAACTCGTTGCCTTTGCAGAACACGAATATGCCGCACAGCATAAAGAGTCTGGGCAGACGCAGGAACCTCAGCTTACACCGCCGGCTGTAAGAAAAAAAGACAAGGCAGCACCGTTGACACCGCTGCCGGAGATACCGGATACAGAACGCTCAGAGTACCATATTGCTGATGACTTGCTGGGTGTCGGAACACCGAGTGAGCGGTACGCTCGAAATATTCGTGCGATTACCACACTGAAAAAGGTAGAGGCTGAAAATCGTCTGGCAACACCGGAAGAACAGTCGGTGCTTGCCAAATATGTCGGCTGGGGCGGTTTGGCGGATTGCTTTGATGAGCGCAACAGTCACTATGCCGAACTGAAAGAGCTGCTTTCTGATGACGAGTACGAAGCTGCGCGGGAATCAACGCTGACAGCGTTCTACACACCGCCTGTTGTGATTCGGTCGATGTATCAGGTTTTAGAACGGCTTGGATTCCAGCGTGGTAATATTCTGGAGCCGTCCTGCGGTGTTGGCAATTTCATCGGTATGCGTCCGGATAATCTGTCAGACTCGAAAATCTATGGCGTGGAGCTGGACAGCATCAGCGGACGAATCGCGCAGCAGCTATATCAGAAATCGTCTATCGCTGTTCGTGGGTTTGAAAAAACAGATCTGCCGGACAGCTTTTTTGATGCCGCCATTGGCAATGTGCCGTTTGGCTCTTTTAAGATTGTGGACAAGCGGTATGACAAGTATAACTTCCTGATCCACGACTATTTCTTTGCCCGCACCATGGATAAGGTGCGACCCGGCGGTATTATCGCGTTCATCACCAGTAAAGGCACGATGGATAAGGAAAATCCGTCTGTACGCAAATATCTTGCACAGCGTGCGGAGCTGCTGGGAGCAATTCGCCTGCCCAATAATACGTTCAAGGATGCAGCGGGAACAGAAGTCACCGCAGACATTCTAATCCTGCAAAAACGTGACCGCATGGTCGATCAGCTGCCGGCATGGGTCAACCTTGGCATTGATGCTAACGGTTTGGCAATAAATCAGTATTTTGTAGATAATCCGAGTATGGTGCTTGGAACCATGCAGGAAGTGAGCGGTCCTTATGGTCCGGAAACGGCCTGCCTGCCGATTGACGGCAGCAGTCTGGAAGAACTTTTAACGGATGCAATTCAAAACATCAATGGTTCTGTGATGGAGTACGAAGTTGATGATCCGGAAAGCGAGGAAGAAGATCGCTCTATCCCGGCTGACCCGTCCGTACGCAACTTCAGCTTTACTGTTGTAGATGGTGAAGTCTATTATCGGGAAAACAGCATCATGCACCCGGTCGATTTGTCTGTAACCGGCGTAAACCGAGTTAAAGGCTTAATTGCAATCCGCGAGTGTGTCCGTAAGCTGATCGAATATCAGACAGAAGATTACCCGGACACAATGATTCAGCAGGAACAGACTAACTTGAATGCCCTGTACGATGCGTTTGAGAAAAAGTATAAGCGCATCAATACCAGAGCAAACAAATCAGTTTTTGGAGATGACAGTTCCTTCTGCCTGCTTTCTTCACTGGAAGTTCTGGATGATGAGGGAAACTTCGTGCGTAAGGCAGATATGTTCAGCAGGCGCACGATCCGGCAGCATACGGAGATTGCCAGCGTTGATACCGCCTCGGAAGCTCTGGCAGTTTCTATGGGCGAAAAGGCAAAGGTCGATATGCCGTATATGATGCAGCTGACCGGGAAAACGGAAGAAGAAATCTTTGCTGACCTCAGCGGCGTTATTTTTCGGAACCCGCTTTATGAGGAGAACGGCAGTCAGGCGAAATACCTTACCGCAGATGAGTACCTTTCGGGCAATGTGCGTGAAAAACTGGCGGAGGCTCGAAGATCGGCTGAAAGCGATCCAGTATTCGCAGTGAATGTGACGGCTTTGGAAGAAGTTCAGCCGACGGATCTGACCGCAAGTGAGATTTCGGTTCGACTTGGAGCAACATGGCTTCCGGAAGATGTGGTGCAGGAATTCATGTATCAGCTGCTGGACACGCCGTATTACGCACAGTGGAAAGTGAAGGTGCATTATTCCCGCTACACCGGCGGGTGGAATGTAGAGGGCAAGTCCTATGACCGCAGCAATATCAACGCGACCAGCACCTATGGTACAGATCGTGTAAATGCTTATAAGATCATTGAGGATACACTGAATTTGCGGGATGTGCGTGTTTTCGACTATGTGGAAGACGAAAACGGAAAACGCGTACCGATTCTAAATAAGAAGGAAACTGCAATCGCCCAAGGCAAGCAGGAGCTGATTAAACAGGCGTTTCAGGATTGGATTTGGAAAGACCAGCCGAGAAGAGAGCGACTGTGCAAGCTCTACAATGAGCAGTTCAATGCACTGCGCCCGCGCGAGTACGATGGCAGTCATTTGATCTTTGTTGGTATGAACCCTGAAATCCAGCTGCGGCAGCACCAGCTAAACGCAGTTGCGCACATTCTTTACGGAGGCAATACGCTGCTCGCACACGTTGTGGGGGCAGGAAAGACCTTCGAAATTGTTGCCGCAGCACAAGAAAGTAAACGGCTTGGATTGTGCCGAAAATCGCTGATTGTCGTGCCGAATCACCTGACTGAGCAGTGGGCGGCAGAGTATTTGCAGTTGTATCCTTCTGCCAACATTCTGGTTGCAACAAAGAAGGACTTTGAAAAAAAGAACCGCAAACGCTTCTGCGGCAGAATTGCAACTGGCGATTTTGATGCCGTTATTATTGGCCACAGCCAGTTCGAGAAGATTCCAATGTCTGTTGAGCGGCAGCGTTATATTCTGGAGCAGCAGTACCATGAAATCATAGATGGTATCCGAGAACTGAAAGAACAGAACGGAGATCGTTTCTCGGTCAAGCAGTTGGAACGCTCTAAGAAAGCAGTGCAGGCAAAGCTGGATAAGCTGAACGACCAGAGCCGAAAAGATGACCTTGTTACCTTTGAAGAATTGGGTGTTGATCGACTGTTTGTGGACGAGGCACATTACTATAAAAACCTTGCCGCATTTTCTAAGATGCGGAATGTGGGCGGTATCAGTCAGACGGAGGCAATGAAATCCAGTGACCTGTATATGAAAATCCGTTATCTGGACGAGATTACTGGTGGCAGAGGAACAGTATTTGCGACGGGCACTCCAATCAGTAACAGCATGGTGGAGTTGTACACGATGCAGAAGTATCTTCAGTACGGGACGCTGAAAGAGAAAAATCTGCTGCACTTTGATGCCTGGGCAAGTACCTTTGGTGAAACGGTTACTGCCATTGAACTGGCACCCGAGGGAACAGGATATCGGGCGAAGACACGATTCGCCCGGTTTTATAATCTACCGGAGCTAATGTCACTGTTTAAGCAGACGGCAGATATTCAGACGGCGGATATGCTCAAGCTGCCGGTTCCGATAGCAAATTATCACAATGTTGTGTTGAAACCGTCTGCCTATCAGGTGGAAATGGTGAAGGATCTTTCGGAACGTGCCGAGCGTGTGCGTAATCGTATGGTTGATTCCAGTGTAGACAATATGCTGCTTATCACCAACGATGGCCGCAAGCTGGCACTGGATCAGCGATTGATCAATCCTATGCTGCCGGACGATGAAAGCGGTAAAGTCAGTGCCTGCGCAAAGAATGTCTTTGAAATCTGGCAGAGAACTGCGGAACAGAAATCGACGCAAATGGTTTTCTGCGACCTGTCAACGCCGCATAACGATGGCAATTTTAATATCTATGATGGTATTCGGGATAAGCTGCTGGATTTGGGTATTCCTAAAGATCAGATTGCCTATATTCATAACGCAGCCAGCGAGGCGCAGAAGAAGGAACTGTTCGGCAAAGTCCGCAGCGGCGAAATCCGAGTGCTGATTGGCTCAACGCAGAAAATGGGTGCCGGTACGAATGTCCAGAAAAAGCTTATCGCCCTGCACCATGTCGATTGCCCGTGGCGACCGTCCGATTTACAGCAGCGCGAAGGCCGCATTATCCGTCAGGGCAATGAGAACCCGGAAGTTGAGATTTACACCTATGTAACGGAGAATACTTTTGACAGCTACCTCTATCAGATGGTTGAGGGGAAGCAAAAGTTCATTGGTCAGGTCATGACTTCCAAAGCACCGGCCCGATCGGCGGAGGATATTGATGAAACAGCATTATCTTATGCCGAGGTGAAAGCACTTTGTACCGGTAATCCGTATATCAAGGAAAAGATGGATCTGGACATTGCAGTTCAACGGCTGAAAATGCTGAAAGCAAGCCATTTGAGCCAGAGATATGCACTGGAGGATAAGATCGCAAAAGCGTTTCCAGATCAGATTGCGGCGCTGGAACAGAAAATCAGCGGATACAAGAGTGATATTGAGCTGCGAGAGGCACAGACAATGCCGAATGAAGACGATTTTTCTTCAATGGAGGTCGAGGGAACCGTCTATATCGAAAAGAAAGCTGCGGGCAGTGCATTGCTGGCAGCGGCGCATAATATGACAAGCCCTGATGCGATTCCAATCGGAATGTATCGGGGCTTTGCCATGGTCCTCTCGTTTGACACCTTTGCAAAGGAGTATCGACTGAATCTGAAAGGCCAGCTCAGTCATCCGATTTCTCTTGGTATAGATCTGTTTGGCAATATCCAGCGCATTGATAATATGCTTGCCGGATTGGAAAGCGATCTCCAGCAGTGCGAGGCACAGCTGGATAATGCGAGGGTTCAGCTGTCCAATGCCAAGGCGGCAGTGGACAAGCCGTTCCCGCAGGAAGATGAACTGAAAACCAAGCTGGCACGACTAGACGAACTGAATATCCTGCTCAATCTGGATAAGCGGGAGAACGAAATTGTGGACTGCGAGCCGGATGAGAGCGAACCGAAAGAAAAGAAACGCGATATGGAACGATAAGGAGAAGATGAAAATTTGACAACAGCAATGAGCCTTTGTCTGCTATTTCTGGCAAAGATGGCAGACAACGCCTTGAGCACCGTAAAAACGATTATGATTCAGAGAAACCGGAGTCTGCTGGCAGGCGTAGCAATTGCGCTTTCCAGTTTTCTTTATTTCTGGATTACACGCAGTGTGGTTCTGGCAGATGGCATGTTGACTACGCTGACGGTAGCGGTGGCCAGTGGTGTTGGCTGCTTTTTGGTCAGCGGCATCAATAACAAGCTTTCCAAAGACCGCATCTATATCAATGTGGTGATGTCCGATGATATGGCAGCGATGCAGGACTTTCGAGATTATCTTGCTAAGCACCATATTACAAACGTTGCTTCGGACAGTTATACGCTGGACTGGAATCGCAAGACGTTGACCGTAACAGCATACGCAGAAACCAAGGAGCAGAGCCGAATCATCAATTCATATATGGAGAACTCGGATACCAAATATAAACGGGTGATTCACAAAGCCTGAATGAACTTGCGTAGGGGAATCTCCTCCCCTACCCTACATAGCTGCTTTCGTGTCAGCTGTGAATTGAAATTAAGAAGGTGATGGTAATGAACAACGAGAAACTGAATACTGCGCTCTATCAGAAGATGGAGCGTGAGCAGGACAAATATCGCAAGTGGCTCGTTCAGTGTCCGCCAGAGGAAATTCTTTCTCATGCTTATGAGTATGCTGTGCGCGAGGATATTCTGATGGCTATGGAAGAATTAAATTTGCCGGACGATCAGGCGATGGCACTGCTCAAACAGCGTGGGCCGCTCGACGACGTATTCAAGGATTTCAGCAAACTGGAAACCGACTACATGGAAACGGTGCGCGGTGCGATCGAGTCGTTTGCGGAGCGGAAAGCGGCAAAGGATCGGAACTGGGAGGCGAGGTAATGCCGGTTGTATCAAAAGAAGAAATCGCCAATGCCAGAAAGATGGATCTGCTGTCATACCTCAGAGCGTATGAACCGGGCGAGTTGGTGCGCTTTTCGGGTGAAACGTACTGCACCAGAACGCATGATTCGCTGAAAATCAGTAACGGAAAGTGGTATTGGTTTTCGCAGAATATCGGCGGTCGGTCGGCGCTAGATTATCTGGTTAAGGTGAAGGAGATGTCGTTCCCGGAGGCAGTGAAAATGCTCAACGTGCAGGCTGTTCAGCCGATACTGCGTGAGAAGCCACCGCCTGCCCCGAGAAAGCTGCTTTTGCCGTTATTGGACACCAATACGAGCAAAACAGAGTCGTATCTAACGAGCCGGGGAATCCATCCGCAAATCATAGCATATTGCATTCAACATGGATTGCTGTTTCAGTCAGAGAACGGCAATGATGTTATCTTTGTCGGATACGATACCAAAGGAACCCGGCGTTATGCAGCGCTGCGCTCCATGACTACGGATTACAAGGGTGAGGCAACCGGCAGTGATAAGCACTTTTCCTTTGCACTGGTTGCGGATGACAGACAAGTTAGAGAGGTTCATGTCTTTGAGGCCGCGATTGATGCCATGAGCTATGCATCGCTGAAAATCATGTATCACAAAGACTGGAGAAAAATCGCGTATCTGTCGCTGGCAGGCGTGTTCGCGAGTAAACGGGCGAATGTAGTGCCAGTGGCGCTAGAGCAGTTTTTGAAAGACCACCCGCAGATTACGAAGGTGGTTCTGCATCTGGATAATGATCGAGTGGGTCGGCAAGCGGCGGAAAGTATTATGGGCGGCTTAGATAAGAAGTATACGGTCCTGAACCGCCCGCCGCGAGCCGGAAAAGATGTGAACGATTATCTGCGAATGGAGATTGTAAATCGGAATGGAAAGGAGCGAGAACGATGATGGACATTAAAATCTATCAGATCAATTTGAGCAGAGATGACGACCGGGTTGCGTACTTGGGACTTTCTCAGCTTGATAAGTTTCAGGGAAGTTCGGAAGTAAACAGTGGGATTTACGATAAGGTGTTTGAGGGAGCGGTTGAGGTCGATACGCTGGAAGGCGTATATCAGATGTTCAACTGTGACTGCCCGGAAGATTTTCAGGGACACTCGCTGTCGGTTTCTGATGTGGTCGAGATTGTTAACGGTGAAAATGCTGGCTTCTATTTCTGTGACAGCATTGGCTTTCAGCCTGTGAAGTTTGAGCCCGAACAGACACAGAAACTGGATACGAGAACGATGCGTGTTGTTCTGGTGGAGCCGGGCAAGGCAGCGCGTGTTGCAGAGATTGATGGTTCTCTACAAGGAATGCAGAAAACGGTTAGCGGTTATATTCAGGCGGTCTATCCGTTTGAAGAAACTGTGTGTCTGGTCTGCAATGAGGAAGGCAAGCTGCAGGGACTTCCGCTGAACCGCGCCTTGCGGGATGAAGACAATCGCATCTATGATATTGTGGCGGGAACCTTTTTTGTGTGCGATTGCAGTACGGAGAACTTCAAGAGTTTGAGCGAGGAACAGCTGAAGCGCTACACCGAAAAGTATAAGCGCCCTGAACGATTTGTGCAGATTGATGATCAGATTCTTGCAATTCCGATGCCGGTCAAATCGGATAAGGAACGGGAGCGCTGAAAAAGGCAGAAGACCGAACTGCCGTAAGAGAGCATAGCGGTATCGGTCTAACAAGCAACGGATTTGATTGTGCAAATCCAGCTTGACAGGGGCGAGAACCCCTATGACCCCTATTGGCCCTAACAGAATGAATAAAAAAGGAGAACGCAGGCTGTCGTGGGAAATGACAGTCTGCGTTCTTCAAGTTTCACGCTTGTAATGTGGTAGAGGTTTGTAGGGCTCTCTCTGATATTTGGAATAGCGGTCTGACGATGGGGAAATCGAGTTGCAGAGTGTTTCAACATCATAGTGAATGGGTGCGCTTTGAACAGCATCTAAGAGGATTCGTTCCAAATGCTCGTATTCAGATAATTGATCCAGTGATGCCATGACGAAAGAATCACGGACGTAACCAGCACTGGTGGCGAGCAATTCCTGATCCATGAAATAGCCGTGCTGCTCGACAAAAAAAGTCATCATCATTACTACGGTATGAGTATTGCCCTCGCGGAAAGGATGAACCTGCCAAATACGAGGGAAGCATCGACTGATAGCACTTACAAATTGCTCACGAGTCAGACTATCCCAATTCGGCTGGTATAGTGCGGAAAATGCACTTTCCAAATCATTGGGAATTTCCTCATCATTGCTATACCAAACACTGCGACCAACTAACAATCGCTCACGCTTTTCAATGTTGATAATGCGGTATTTGCCAGCCCAATCATATAAATCGCCAAAAAGAAAATGGTGGATTTCACAGAGACCCGATGGGGTGAAGTCATGAAAACCGCGTTCGTACAGGAGCATCATGTTTGCCCGACTTTGCTCTGCCTCGATTCGATCAAGTGTGTTCTCATCTTTAATGCCTAACGAATTACGGAGAACAGGCACATCGTCATACAAGTATAAATCAGCCATTTTGGTGTACCTGTGATGCAATCTTTCGATGAAAAGACATTAGTGCGGATTTCATTTGTTCGCCAGTAATCTCGCCTTTCGCCCAGCTAAGAGAAAGCATCCGGGCATAATCAGAAACTGGTGCACCTTCGATTGCATTAATTGCATCAGCGGTCTTTACTGCCGCAACACGTCTATTAAACTGCTGTGTAGTCATAAAATCAACTCCTGACCACAGTATACCATGCTGACAATTAGAAAGGAAGAAAAATATGCGTAAGAGAAATTGCCGTGTAGAAATCTATTTTACCAAGGACGAACTGGAGAGCCTGACCAAGAAGGTTCGCAAGTCCGGCCTGTCCCGTGAGAGCTTTTGCCGCCACCTGCTGAATGGCGCGGAGATCAAGGAAGCGCCTTCTGCAGACGTGCCGATGCTGATCAATGAGGTGCGTCGCGTTGGCTACAACATCGATCAGATCCTGCGCATGGCGAATGCGCGCGGCATGCTCGATGTGCCCAAGCTGCGCGAAGCGCTGACGGAGAACCGCAAAGTTGAGAAGATGATTACGGCGGCATATACGATGCCGGAAGACTGATATGGCAGTCACTTCAATTTGGCCGGTCAAGAGTCGCTTGGACCATGTGATCAATTATGCGCGAAATCCAGAGAAGACAAGGGAAAGATCTTTGGTGGCACAAGCTTCGCTTCATGCAATTGACAACGTGATTGAATATGCGGCGGATACAATCAAGACGGAAGAACGCGCATACGTTTCGTGCCTGAATTGCCAAGAAGACAATGCAGCAGTGCAAATGATGGAAACGAAACGATACTGGGGAAAAACTGATGGACGGTTGTGCTTCCATGGGTATCAGTCTTTTGCAGCAGGTGAAGTGACAGCGGAAACCGCCCATGCAATCGGAGTGAAATTAGCAGAAGAATTGTGGGGAGAACGATTTGAAGTTGTAATTGCTACGCACTGCAACACAGGCCATTACCACAATCATTTTGTAATCAACTCGGTTTCATGGGCAGACGGCTACAAGTTCAATAATTCGAAGTCGGATTATGCCGAGATGAGAAAAATATCAGATCGCTTATGTCGAGAGCATGCAATTTCTGTGATTGATGTGCCGAGTGGCAAAGGAAAACACTACGCACAGTGGTCTGCCGAAAAGAATGGCAAACCAACGTACCGCAACATGATTCGTGCGGATATTGACCGGGCAATCCGGGCATCGACTACGGAACGGGATTTTATCCGCATCATGCAGGAGATGGGGTATGAACTGAAGACGCGCGGAAAGAGTGGTGAGCCGCTCAAATACCCCGCAATCAAGCCGCCGGATGCCAAAGGATATTTTCGCTTTCATAAACTAGGCGAGGAGTATTCGCTCGATGCGATTAAAGATCGTATTCTGGACAACATCTCAAAGCAGTATCCGTTTCCTGCTGCAGAGCATCATGCACCGCGTACATTTCGAGTGCGCGGCAAAGTACGCAGATCTGTTACGGGATTGCAGGCAATGTATTTTCGATACTGTTATGAACTGCATATTCTGGTGAAGAATCCGACATCCGTAAAGCGGGTGTCTTTTTTACTGAAAGAGGATATTACCAAACTGGATCGACTGGATGCACAGACAAGGCTTTTGGCAAGAAACCATATCTGTACAGGTGAAGATTTATCTGCATATCAATCGAATGCAGAAGCTGCGGTACAGGCACTCATTGAAAGACGCCACGAATTACGCAATGATCTGAAATGCGTCAAACGCAGAAATGGAGTTGATGATGCAGTCAAGGCACAGATTAAGGACCTGACTGCGGAGATCAGAGCGAAGCGAAAGGAGGTGGTTTTATGTAGTGAAATCGCAGAGCGTTCTGAACAAGTGCGAGAGAAGCTGGAACGGCTGAATGAACAGAAGAAACTGGAACGAAAGGAGCGAGATGAGCATGAGTTATTCGGGCGACGCGGCAGAACAGGTCGTGAGAATGTCGCTGGAAGGGGCTGAAGTTGCCGCCAAAATCACCGGTGCGGGCGCGAAACAGGTCGCTATTCTTCTGTATGCCATTCTGCGTGAGCAGAAAAAGACCAAGGGTAAGACGCGGCTGACGAATATGCTGCGAAGCGGCAAAGAGCTGAAAGTCTTTGCTGTGAAGGACACTGATCTGAAGCAGTTTTGCGAGGCATCAAAGAAGTATGGTGTGCTGTACTGCGTGCTGAAGGACAGGAATGCTGATGACGGTATTACGGATGTGATGGTTCGAGCGGAGGATGCCAGCAAGATCAACCGCATTTTTGAGCGTTTTCAGCTCGCAACGGTTGATATGGGTAGCGTTAAGAGTGAAATCGAACGCAGCCGCCGCGAGAAAGTCGCAGAGGAATTCCCGGAACCGGAGCGCTGTGCAGCCGAGTCGGATAAAACGGCACAGCTGGTAGATGCCATGTTGCAGAAACCGGACAAGGAGCAAGAGGGGCATACACCAAACCCCGCACAGGCTCGGACGACAAAATCCCCTCAGTCCGAGCCTATCTCAAGGCCCAGCGAACGAAGCGAGCGGGATATCTCTAATCGAGAACGGGTACGGCCATCTGTACGGCAGGAGCTGAAAGACATTAAGGCAGAGCAGGCTGCGAAGGCCGCAGAGAAAGCGAAGGACCGTGCTGAGAAAATGCCTGCGACTGAGCATCATGCCCCAAAGAAGAAGCGCAGGAAGAGAAAGGAGCGTTGAGCATGGAAAACAATGACGGTCTGGTTCAGAACAGCAATGCTGAACCTTTTGATAAGGAAAAGTGGGCAACACAGAAACGTGAGGAGCGCAAAGTTGTCTATCAAATGATTGACGATGCAGCGGTCGCGGCAGTCAGCAGCGGTGAGAAGTTTCAGGCGTTTCTGAATATTCAGGCGCAGTTTGACCGGTATTCTGCCAGTAATGCGCTGCTGATTGCCCATCAGTGTCCGGATGCAACGCAGCTGGCAGACTTTGCTGCCTGGAAGAACACTGGTGTTCACATCAAGAAAGGGGCTTGCGCCATCAACCTTCTGGAACCCGGACAGGAATATACGAATCAGGACGGTACGGTTAAGACCTCTTACAAGGTGAAAAAGGTGTTCGATGTGTCGCAGACAACGGCCTTGCAGAAGCATGAGACGTTGGTATCCCATGATAAAAAGTTGCTACTGAATGCGCTAGTTGATCATCGGCCTTGCGAAATTGAGGTTTCGGATGACCTGCCGGAACGAGTGAATGTACTGTATCAGCCAGCGGATAACAAGATTTACGTTCGTCAGGGCACGGATGCGGAACCGCTGTTTCGCGGACTGGCACAGGAAATTGCAAAGGTCCATCTGAAACAGAAAAAACTGACCTGCTGCAACCCTGCCTTTACGGCATATTCGGTTGCGTATGTGCTGTGCAGGAAAAATCAGCTGTCCTGCGAGACGTTTCGTTTTGATCGAATGCCAGCGGAGTTTGGCGGTATGGACGCCAAGAGCGCAAGACAGGAGCTTAGTACGATCAGGCGTGTTTCCAACGTGATGATTGGTGATATGAACCGAGTGCTGGATACGCATGACCGGAAACAGCCGCAAAGAGAGAACGCCAACAGAGAGGAACGGTGACAAAGATGGCATCTGATAAGAAAGTTGTAACGCTGGAGGAACACGAGCAGCGGCTTATGGTGCGCGGTCTGGCAGATTACCGAAACGATGCAATCCGGGATGGTAAGCCGACGGACGATATTGATGACTTGCTTCTCAAAGTGATCGACGCACCGCCCAAACGGAAACGGGGGCTGTGGCGGAATGAAGCAAGATAAGTATTCGCCAGTAAACCTGATCTGCTATGCCTGCGGCTGTATACCGGTCATCTGGATAGCACTGTTGTTCGCTCCGTATTTAGATGACGGATTGATCGGTTTGATAAAGAATGCCGGTGCTGCATTTGCAAATCCGCTTCATATTGTGCTTTGCAGGGATAGTCTTCGGGCTGTTCTTATTTTTCTGCTGATTTACGGGTTGGCTTTGGCGGTATTTCTCTCGAATGACCGAAATTACCGCAGGCGCGAGGAGCATGGTTCAGCACAGTGGGGTTCTCCCAAGGAAATCAGTCGAAAATATGCGAATAAGTCTGCGCCAGAAAATAAAATCCTGACGCAGACTGTTGCAATCGGACTTGATGGTCGAAAGCACCGACGAAATCTGAATATTCTGTGCTGCGGCGGCAGCGGTGCTGGCAAGACGCGCTTTTTTGCAAAACCCAATGTGATGAATGCGAATACCAGCTTTGTTTGTCTTGACCCAAAGGGCGAACTCCTGCGCGATACAGGCAATCTTCTGAAATCCAAGGGCTATGAAATTAAGGTGATTGATCTCATCAATATGGAGAAAAGCCACTGTTACAATCCGTTTGTCTATCTGCGGAATGATAATGACATTCAGCGCCTTGTGACGAACCTGTTTAAGAATACCACACCTAAAGGCAGTCAGTCGCAGGACCCTTTCTGGGATCAGGCGGCGCAAATGCTTCTGCTGGCGCTGATTTTCTATCTCCATTATGAAGCACCGGAGGACGAACAGAACTTCCCCACGGTGATGGAGATGATTCGAGCGGGTGAAGTGCATGAGGACGATGAGGGTTTTGTATCGCCGTTGGACGAGCTGTTCGACCGGCTGGAGATGCGTAATCCGGAGCATATTGCCCTGAAATATTATCGCAACTACCATTCTGGCAGCGGCAAAACGCTGAAATCTATTCAAATCACACTGGTAGCCAGACTGGAGAAGTTCAATCTGGAATCTCTTGCGGGCATTACGCAGACCGATGAAATGGAGCTATGGAGCGTAGGCGAGAAGAAAACGGCTGTGTTTGCGGTAATTCCGGATAATGACAGCAGCTTCAATTTCCTTGTCGGTATGCTGTACACGCAGCTGTTTCAACAGCTTTACTACCAGGCAGACATTGTTCATGGCGGCAGACTGCCGGTTCATGTGCATTTTGTGATGGACGAGTTTGCAAATGTCGCCCTGCCCGATGAGTTTGATAAGCTGCTGGCTACGATGCGCAGCCGTGAGATTTCAGTGAGCATTATTATCCAAAACCTTGCACAGCTGAAAGCATTATTCGAAAAACAGTGGGAAAGCATCGTGGGCAACTGTGATGAGTTCCTGTATCTCGGCGGTAACGAGCAGTCTACGCATGAATATGTGTCCAAGCTGCTCGGCAAGGAAACGATTGATACGAACACCTATGGACAATCCAAAGGTAGAAACGGCAGCTACTCGGTCAACTGGCAGATCACAGGCCGAGAGCTGATGACACCTGATGAAGTGCGTATGCTGGACAACCGCTACGCACTTCTTTTTATACGCGGTGAGCGACCGGTCAAAGACTTCAAATACGATGTTTTGAAACATCCGAATGTGAAACTCACCACAGACGGCGGTATGGAGCCTTACCAGCATGGACAGGACACACGCAGTATTGCATCTGTCGTACTGGACGCTGAACTTGCTAAAAAGGCAGAGAAACTGACCGTTTCCAGTCAACATGACTTCGTGCTTCTCACAGAAGAGGAGCTAGAAGAACATTTCAAGAAGATGGAGGAAAAACAACATGAAAAACAAAAATGAAAACCGGAAGCCGGTGCCTGACAAGGTGAAAAAGGGCTTCCGTCGCTACTGTACGGCGGTGATGGCTGCGGCAGTGCTCTGCTGCTGCACCGTCCCGGCGTTTGCGGCAGACGATCCGCTGGCAGTGATCAACAACCTGAGCAATTTTATTTTCGGCCTGATTCGCGCTGTTGGTCTGATCCTGCTTGGATGGGGTATCGTGCAGGTAGGTCTGTCGCTTCAGTCCCATGACCCCTCTCAGCGTTCTAACGGCTTTCTGACGCTGGCAGGCGGCATTGTCATCACCTTTGCCAAGGAAATCCTGACGCTGATTACCGGCGGCTAAGATACGTTATCCAACAGTTTGGGGCAGGCATGATGCCTGCCCCGGAAGGAGGTGCTTGAAGTGTCGGATAACTGGGTCGTACAAAACCTGACCAATGCGCTGGAAACATGGAATGATAAGCTGTCAGAGATTTGGCTGCTCATTACGCAGTCGCCAGAAAACTTTAAGGGCGGCGCGATTTGGAGTGTGATCGTCAGCATTCATGGCGCACTCCAGGCGATTGGATATGCGCTTCTGGTGGTTTTCTTTGTGGTTGGCGTGATGAAAACCTGCGGCAGCTTTGCGGAAATCAAGAAGCCGGAACACGCAGTAAAGCTGTTTGTGCGGTTCGCCCTTGCCAAAGGACTGATTTCCTACGGCATGGAATTGATGCTGGCTCTGCTCAATATCGTACAGGGCGTTATTTCTTCGATTATGAATGCCGCAGGATTTGGAGGAGCACAGCAGACGGTATTGCCACAGGAGATTATTACAGCCGTAGAAGAATGCGGCTTTTTTGAAAGCATTCCTCTGTGGGCCGTCACGCTGATCGGCGGACTGTTCATTTGGGTGCTGTCTTTTGTGATGATTCTAAGTGTTTATGGGCGGTTTTTTAAGATGTTCATGTACACGGCAATTGCGCCGATTCCGCTGTCCAGCTTTGCAGGAGAACCAAGCCAGAACATCGGTAAGAGTTTCTTAAAAGGTTATGCTGCGGTTTGCCTGGAGGGAGCGATTATCGTCCTTGCCTGCATTATATTCAGCGTATTTGCGGCATCGCCGCCGGTGGTTGATGTGGATGCGGCAGCAGCATCCATGGTGTGGAGCTATATTGGCGAACTGATTTTCAATATGCTGATTCTGGTTGGCTCGATAAAAATGGCAGACAGAATTGTGCACGAGATGATGGGACTGTAAGGAGGGAAAGGCATTGGAAGTTAAAATCAATCGAGAGATTCGGAACTATACCGAATCCATGTTCTTCGGACTGTCTATGCGGCAGTGTGTGTTCACGGTACTTGCAGCTGGTGTAGCGATTCTGCTGTACTTTGTCCTCAAACCGTATGTCGGCACAGAAACGGTTTCGTGGATGTGTATTCTGGGCGCTGCCCCGTTTGCTGCTATGGGATTTGTGACATATCACGGTATGACTGCCGAGCAGTTTGTATGGGCATGGCTGCGGTCAGAAGTACTGGAACCGAAGGTTCTTCGCTTTCGGCCGAACAACATCTATTATGAAGCGTTAAAGCCTAAGCTGGAGAAGAAAGAGAAAGAGGGAATGAAGAACCATGATTAAGAGTATTCGTACCATCATGAAGCAGGATAAGGAACGCTACAAGGTACCTCGCAAGGTGCAGGCTGTCATCCCTATCAGGCGCATCTGGCCGGATGGTATTTTTCAGGTGGGCAGCAAGTTCACTAAGATGTATCGGTTTACGGATATTAACTATTTGGTGGCCTCACGTGAGGATAAGGAGAGTATGTTCCTGACCTATTCGGAACTGCTGAACAGTCTGGACAGCGGCGCGACCACCAAACTGACGATCTATAACCATCGTCAGAACCGTGCCAGCTTTGAGAAGTCCATTCTGATGCCGATGAAGGAGGACGGACTGGACCAGTACCGCAAGGAATATAACCAGATGTTGCTGGACAAGGCTACGGGCGCAAACGGAATCATGCAGGAGAAGTACCTGACGGTTTCGGTAGCAAGAAAGGACGTGGAGGAGGCAAGAACGTACTTCTCCCGCATTGGTGCCGACCTGTCGGTACATTTTGCGGCACTTGGTTCCAAGTGTATGGAACTGACGGCAGCAGAACGCCTGCGTATGCTGCATGATTTTTACCGTGCCGGTGAGGAAACGACGTTTGATTTCGACATTAAGAGCATGGCGAGAAAGGGCCATGATATTCGGGACTTTATCTGCCCTGACTCCATTGAAAAGAACAAGGATCATCTGATTCTGGGCGATCAGTATTGCCGGGTGCTGTTTCTCAAAGACTATGCCAGCTACATTAAGGACAGCATGGTTACGGAACTGACTGACCTGAACCGCAATATGATGCTTTCCATTGATATTCTGCCCATTCCGACCGATGAGGCGGTACATGAGGTGGAGAGCCGCCTGCTGGGCGTGGAAACCAACATCACGAACTGGCAGCGCCGCCAGAATGCAAACAACAATTTCTCAGCTGTTGTTCCGTATGATATGGAGCTTCAGCGCAAGGAGAGCAAGGAATTCCTTGACGACCTGACCACTCGTGACCAGCGTATGATGTTCGCAGTGCTGACGATGGTGCTTACTGCAGATACCAAGGAGCAGCTGGACGCAGATACGGAAACCGTACAGGCGATTGCCCGAAAGCATATGTGTCAGCTGGCTGTGCTGAAATATCAGCAGCTTGATGGACTGAATACAGTGCTGCCAATCGGCGCTCGCAAGATTGATGTTTTTCGAACGCTGACAACGGAAAGCCTTGCAGTGTTTATGCCATTCAAGGTACAGGAAATTCAGGATAAGGGCGGCATCTTCTTTGGAGAGAATGCGATTTCGCACAACCTCATCATGTGCAATAAAGCGAACCTGCTGAACCAGTCTGCATTTCTGTTGGGTGTTCCCGGCAGCGGCAAATCATTCAATGCAAAGGAACTGATTACGTTCCTGATTCTGAATACCGATGATGATATCCTGATCTGTGACCCGGAAGGAGAATATGCGCCGCTTGCAGAGGCAATGGGTGATATTTCGTCTGTAATCCGCGTTTCGGCTGGCGGTAAGGACAGACTGAATGCCATGTACATGGTTGATGGCTACGGCGAAAATAACCCGATTGTAGTGAAATCACAGTTTATCATGTCACTGGTAGAGCGTATTGACCCGAACGGTGTCGGTCCGCAGCAGAAGTCCATCATTGACCGATGCGTTGCGGCGGTATATCAGGAAGCGGAGCAGTCCGGCACAGTGCCCACGCTGTCAACACTGCGTGAAATGCTGCTCGATCAGCCAGAGGAAAAGGCCAAGGACATTGCACTTGCACTGGAGCTGTTTACCACCGGCTCTCTGGATATTTTCGGCCATAAAAGCACGGTCAATCTGGACAAGCGGGTGGTTGTGTTTGACATTCATGGACTGGGCGAACAGCTGAAACCAATCGGCCATCTGGTTATTACGGATACCATGCTGAACCGCGTAACGCTCAACTGGAAACGCGGTAAGCGGACTCATGTATTTATTGATGAGTTCCATGTCATGTTTGAAAACGAGTTCAGCGCGGCCTTTTTCAATTCGGCATGGCGGCAGTTCCGCAAGAGAAATGCGTATCCGACCGCTATCACGCAGAATGTGGAGTATCTGCTGGATTCCGTTCAGGCAAGTACCATGCTCTCTAACTCGGAGTTTATTGTCATGCTCAATCAGGCTGCATCCGACCGTGAAAAGCTGGCGCACCTGCTGAATATCTCGAATGAGCAGATGAGCTATATCACCAATGCAGATGCAGGCTGCGGCCTGATTAAATATGGCAGCGCACTGGTGCCGTTCATCAACCGTTTTCCTCAGAATACGAAACTGTATGAGCTGATGACGACCCGACCTGGTGAGGGTCAGTTTGCACACGGGCAGGAATAATCCTGCCCCTTTCTGCGTGTGGAGGTGAGCAGGAAAATGTCAAAGATTAAGACCAGAGAAAAGGTACATGGTATTAAGACGCTGGATAAGGCGGCAGTTGCAGGAGAACGTATGAAGGAGGCATATATCCGCTCTAAAGAAGAAGTTACAAATTTGACAGATGACCGTTCGGAGAATCCCAATGCCTATGCTGGGGACAAGGTGCAGCGAGCAGCGGAAAATGCGGCGAAAGATACTGCTCGTGCTGCTGCGGCTGGTGCAAAACTGGCAGTGAAAAAAGGAACAGCGGCAATCAAGCAGCGCAGGGAACGATATACGGAACCGATGCAGGAGCAAGCGATGCCTAATCAGCCATGGGGTGAAAATGACTTCACACCTCAGAAACAATCGCAACGGCAGGCTGCAATTCGTGCACAACAAGTGAAAACGAACCGGAAAACTGCCGGAAAAGATGCTCCGAGAATAAAAATCGGACAGCAGACTGTGAGCAGAGTTTCAAATGACCCGGTGGAACAGGGACGTACATTGGCAAAGAGTAAAGCTGTCAGGCAGTTGAAAGCTGCTCAAATCAAACAGCGACAGTCTGCTATTGTGAGTTCTGATCGAACTATTATACCTGCCGAAACGAGTTTCCGTGATCGTGTGGTGCATGGCTCGCGGCATAGCGGTAATCATGGAAATACAGCCATAAAGTTGAAAAAAACAGTAATATCCAATGATAGATCTGCTGCAAAAGAAGTAATCTCGCCTAAAACAAATCGGTTGAGAATCAAGAGTGCCGCACGAGAGGTGCAGTTAGCCAGGCAAACAGCGCAGTATGCAACTGCGGTTGAGCATCGTTCGGCGGAGGCTGCGGTAAAGTCTACTGAAATTTCGGCACAGGCATTTCGGACAGCGACAAAGCAGACGGCAGCCATGTCTAAACGAGCGGCAGAGGCCACGAAAGAGGTACTGCGAGCAATTATTGCTAGTATGCGGTCGATGGTTGCGGCTCTGACTGCCGGCAGTGGAGTGACCTGCATGGTGATTGTTGTTGTGTGCTTGATTGGCATGATGGCAGGCTCCTGCTTTGGTATCTTTTTCTCAGGCGAAGACAGCGGCACTGGCATGACCATGCGGGACGCCGCACGAGAAATCAATCAGGAGTATAACGAGAAGATAGAAAAAATCAAAACAGACTATCCCTATGATAAATTGATTCTATATGGTTCGAGGGCCACATGGCCGGAAATTCTTTCGATTTATGCAGTAAAGACCACCTCCGACCAGAGTGATGGTCAGGAGGTGGCATCAATGAATGATATGAAGCTGGAGCTGCTGCGTAAGGTCTTTTGGGATATGAACAGCATTTCCTATCGTGTGGAGCGCCATACAAAGGGCAGCGGCAAGGATAAAACAACGGTAGTATACCTGTACATTACAATTTCGCACAAAACTACTGACGAGATGGCAGATCAGTATCATTTTAATGCTGACCAGAAAAAGCAGCTGGCAGAATTGCTGGATGAGAAGTATCGGTCGCTTTGGAGTTCCGTACTGTACGGTATCGGAACAGGCGATGGCGAAATCGTGACAATAGCGCTGTCGCAGCTTGGTAATGTGGGCGGTCAGCCTTACTGGAGCTGGTATGGCTTCACATCGCGTGTGGAATGGTGCGCCTGCTTTGTCAGCTGGTGCGCGAATGAGTGCGGATATATTGATGCGGGAGTGATTCCGAGCTTTTCACTGTGCAGCGATGGTTTGGACTGGTTCAAGGCGCGCAGTCAGTGGCAGGAGTGTGATTACGAACCGTGTGCCGGTGACATTATCTTCTTTGACTGGGGCGGCGATGGCGTACCGGATCATGTGGGTATTGTCGAAAAAACGGAAGACGGTACAGTGTACACCGTAGAAGGCAACTCTGACGATGCCTGTCAGGAGAATAGTTACCCGGTAGGCGATGCGCGGATTTATGGGTATGGAGTGCCGATGTATTCATGATATGGTGACAAAATCCAACACCCGGTGGAAAACGAAACACCGGGTGTCGGATAACTTATTATATGAGGAGGATTAACATGAAAAGGGCAAATGCAAAAAACTACGGACGTGAGGTAAAGGGATATATCATTGCAAATGGTATGACGTTGACAGGTATGGTTGCGCAGCTCTCAGAAAAGTACGGGTGGAGCAGCTGTATGCAGAACCTGTCCGGTAAACTGCGTCGCGGCACTTTCAGTTATACTGAAGCTGTCGAGATTGCTGATATTCTCGGCTATGACATCGTATGGAAGAAAAGGAAGTGTTGACAATCGCAGAGATTTACGGAAGAGAAATAAATTTTTTGCATGGTATCCACTCATGGTAATAATAAGCTGTTAGTGATAGAAAATCTTCTCTTTTGTCAAAATATCATCGACATTACATGACGAAATACAGGAGTGTGTGAGAAAAACGCTGTAAATAAGATTCTTCTATGATAATTAAGGGCGATAAGATTATGGATTAGGCTTGTCGCTCTTGTCTTATATATAACAGCTGCATGCAGACATATCAAGAGCAGGCGGTTTTCCGCCTGTCTTCTTGAACGGCCTTCCAATTATTCAGGTAAATGTCCTTCGTACATAATGCTCAGTTCTCCGTTTATTTGCCCTGTTTGCAAAAAGAAAATGGAGAATGACCTCCGGTTGAGGTTCATTCTCCATTTCGCTATGCGGAGAGCCGCTGCGGCGGGCCTCTCCGTTTTCTGTTATTACCGCTGGATACGGCCCGAGCCGTCGCCGCCGGCGAGCTTCTCCACCTCAGCGACCGTGACCATGTTGTAGTCGCCCTCGATGGTATGCTTGAGTGCGGAAGACGCAACTGCGAACTCGATGGCCTCTTGCGTGGACTTGCCGTTCAGCAGGGCGTAGATGAGGCCGCCGCCGAACGAATCGCCGCCGCCGACGCGGTCGATGATGCGGAGCTCGTACTTCTTCGAGAAGCAGTATTCGTCGTTCTGGACATCATACAGCATCGCAGACCAGCCGTTATCCGATGCCGAATGGCTCTCGCGCAGGGTGATGGCGACCTTTTCGAAGCCGAACTTGTCCGCCAGCTGCTTGGCAACCGACTTGTAGCCCTCGCGGTTGATCTCGCCCGCGTAGATGTCGGTGGCCTCGGCCTCAATGCCGAATACGTCCTTGGCATCCTCCTCGTTGGAGATGCAGACGTCAACGTACTGGCACAGGTCGGTCATGGCCTCGCGCGCCTGCTCACGAGTCCACAGCTTGCCGCGGTAGTTCAGGTCGCACGAGATCTTCACGCCGTGCGCCTTGGCTGCCTTGCACGCCTCGCGGCAGATGTCAACGACATTTGCGCCCAGCGCCGGTGTGATGCCGGTGAAGTGGAACCAGTCCACGCCCTCGAAGATGGCATCCCAGTCGAAATCTGCGGTGGAGGCCTCCTGGATCGCGGAGTGTGCGCGGTCGTAGATGCACACAGAACCGCGCTGCGAAGCGCCCTTTTCGTTGAAGTAAATGCCGACACGGTCGCCGCCGCGGACGATCATGCTGGTGTCCACGCCGTAGCGGCGCAGCGAGTTGACCGCCGCCTGACCGATGGCGTGCGCGGGCAGCTTGGTGACATAAGCGGCCTCCATGCCGTAGTTCGCGAGGGAAACGGCTACATTCGCTTCGCCGCCGCCGAACGAGAACTCGAGGTGGTCGGCCTGAACAAAACGCTCATAATTGTACGGCTGAAGACGGATCATCAGCTCACCGAAAGTTACAACCTTCATGGTAAAACTCCTTTAATCAATTAGTAATTAGTAATTGGAAATTATGGAAACGCGCTGTGTGCGTCATTGCATCATCGCGTTCATTCTCCATTTTCCATTCTTAATTCTTACTTGCGTGCTTCCTTTACGATCTCGCGGGACTGCTTGCACAGCTCGATGATCTCGTCCCACTTCTGGTTGTCGATGAGGTCGGCCGTTACCATATAGGAGCCGCCGCACGCCGCGATGATCGGGCTGGACAGGTACTCCTTGAGGTTTTTGAGGTTTACGCCGCCGGTCGGCATGACCTTGAACATCGGGAACGGTGCGCTCATGGACTTGATCTTCGCCAGACCGCCGGACTGCTCCGCCGGGAAGAACTTGAGCACCTCGAGGCCGAACTTGAGCGCCTGATGGTAGTCGGACGGCGTGGTGCAGCCCGGATAGATGGCGATGCTCTTCTCCTGACAGTAGGCAACGAGCTCGGCATCGAAGCCCGGCGTTACGATGAACTGCGCGCCTGCGGCGATGGCTTCGTCGATCTGTGCGGTGGTGGTGACAGTGCCCGCGCCGACGATCATGTCCGGGCAGGTGGTCTTCATGGTCTTGATGGCCGCCGGTGCGCCCGCCGCGCGGAACGTCACCTCAGCGACCGGCACGCCGCCCTTGCAGAGCGCCTTGGCCAGCGGTGCGGCATCGCGTTCCGGGTGGTTGAGCTTGATGACCGGCACAACGCCGATCTCGGAAATCTTCTGGTTCAGGGTATTCATGGTATTTCTCCTTTTTCAGTGTGGTTTTGCAGAATTTATAGAGTAAGTCCGGAACGGAGAGCGCGGGACGGTCTGCGCGTGACAGGGCAGAGCCGTCCACGCCCGCCTGAAGACTTGACATGGGCAAAATTGGGGGCATTTCCGCGCCGAAAGACGGGCTGACAGCGCGGAAACACCGATTATGGAGATGTATGTTGGTTTAAGCGTTAACGTATCTGTGGATGGTCGCGCGGACAGCGCCCGCACCGGCCATCAGCTCGGTAAAGCAGCCGATAACCTTGTCGGCCAGACCGCATTCATACAGGTCTGCCGCGAAGATGGAGGCATCGGACAGGATGGGACGCAGCTTTTCTGCATCGATGGTGCCGCCCAGCTTCATGCCGGCGAGGTGCGCCTGCATGGCCTCGAGCAGCGGGTCCGGGCTGCACGAGAAAGCAGCGCCGTTATCGTCCACGCCGATGAGGTAGCGCAGCCAGCCTGCCAGCACCAGCGGGATGAGTGTGAGCTCGGAAGCCTCGTGATCGGGCGATGCGATATAGGCCTTGATGGTTTCGCCGAAGCGGATGGACAGCTTCTGCGAGGTGTCGGTCGCGATGCGCTGCGGCGTATCCGGCATGAACGGATTGGGAAAGCGCACGGTGAGCACTTCGTTCAGGAACTGCTCTGGGTCGATAACGCCCGGGTCAACAACGAACGGCATACCCTCCTCGTGGCTCATGCGGGTGATGAACTTCACGAGATCCTCGTCCCGCATCTCAGCGGCGATGGAATCATAGCCGAGGATGCAACCGTACACGGCCAGACAGGTGTGCAGCGGATTAAGGCAGGTGCAGACCTTCATCTTCTCGACCTTGTTCACCACATCGCGGCTGGTGATGATGACACCGGCCTCCTCGAGCGGCGGACGGCCGTTCGGGAAGCTGTCCTCGATGACGAGGTACTGCGGCTTCTCGGCGTTGACGAACGCCGCCGTGAACGTATGCTTTGCGGTTTCGAACGGGCTGATGTCCTCCAGACCGTCCGCGAGCAGCTGCTTTTCCACGCTCGGGTTGGGGCGCGGCGTGATCTTATCGATCATGCTCCACGGGAACGCAACGTCGTTCTCGAGGTAAGCGTACTCCTCGGCGGTGATGCTGCCGTTATCGCGCCACGCGGCGGCGATCTCCATGACGGCCTTTTGCAGCTTTTCGCCGTTGTGGGAGCAGTTATCCATCGAAACCAGCGCGAGCGGCGTACCGCAGGCGCGGAAACGCTCGAGGCACATCGCGGTCAGCTGCGCCATGAAGCTCTTGCAGTCTTTAGGGCCGTTTGCCATGTCGGCAGCGACGGCGGGCATGAGCTCGTGCTTGGCATTGCGGAGCGAGTAGCCCTTTTCGGTGATGGTAAAGGATACCATCTGGAGGCTGGGCTGGCGGAACACCTCGGTCACCTGATCGCTGTCGTGCAGCATGGTCAGGCTTTCGGCCATCGAGCCGATGACCTCCTTGTCGATGCTGCCGTCCGCGTTGAGCGTCACGCCCACGGTCAGGTTGTCGTAGGGACGGAAGCAGCGGGTGATGATCTCATCGTCATAGCCCTCGCAGCACACGATGCCGGTGTCCATGCTGCCTTTCTCGATCAAACGCTGGCACAGCGCCGCCGGGAAGATGCGGAAGATATTGCCCGAGCCGAAGTGCAGCCACTGCGGCTTTGCCTTGGTGTTCGCGGCGATGACAGCCGGGTCGTAGGCGGGCAGGTGATAGCCCTGCCACTGTGCGGTGTCTTTGATGGAAGACAGCGAGAGTTTCATCTTCATTTCCTTTCTTTTTCAAACGTCAAAACGGAAAAATGCGTTGGTATTGTGGAAGCAGATGTCCTCCACGAGCGAGCGGAGCTGCTTTTCGTCGTTCGGATAGCGGCCGCTCTCGACCCAGCCGCCGAGCAGCTCGCACAGGATGCGGCGGAAATACTCGTGGCGGGTGTAGCTGAGGAACGAACGCGAATCGGTCAGCATACCGACGAACGCGCCGAGCGTGCCGCCCGCAGCAAGGTCGGTGAGCTGGGTACGCATACCGTCCAGATTGTCGTTGAACCACCATGCGCTGCCCTGCTGGATGCGTCCGACCTGTCCGCCGCCCTGAAAACAGCCCGCGATGGTAACGAGCGCGGTGTTGTCGATGGGATTCAGGGAATAGAGGATGGTCTTGGGCAGGCCGTGGTTTTCGGCAAAGGCGTTCAGCAGCGGCGCGACGTTCTCCACGCCGGACTGGCTGTTGATGGCATCGAAGCCGGTGTCTGCGCCGAGCGCGGCGAACTGCGGCTTGTTGGTGTTGCGGAGGCAGCCGAAATGCAGCTGCATCACCCAGCCGAGGTCGGTGTACTTTTTCGCACACGCGACGGTCACGCGGGTCTTGTAGGTGTCGATCTCCTCGCGGGTCAGCGGCTTGCCCTGCATCGCTTTGCGGAACGCGCGGTCGGCGGTTTCCTTATCCGGCTGGGCGTACATACAGTAGTCCAGACCGTGATCAGCGCACAGGCAGCCGTGCGCGGCGAAAAAGTCCGCGCGCTCGCACAGAGCGGCGGCAGCATCGTCCGTATTCATCAGCGTGCGGCCGGTAACGCGGCCCAGACGGGCGATATACGAGCTGAACTCGGGCTTCTCGATGGCGATGGCCTTGTCCGGGCGGAACGCGGGCAGCACCTTGCTGTCCATGGTGCTGTCGTCCGCGATGACCTCGTGCCAGTGCAGATCGTCGCACGGATCGTCGGTGGTGCACACCGCCTTGACGTTGAAGCGGCGCATCAGGCCGCGCGCGGAGGTGTCCCGCAGCACCTCGCTGCACCTGTCGTAGATCTCGTCGGCATTGTCCGCAGTGAGCGGCTCATGGATGCCGAACACGCGCTGGAGCTCGAGGTGGCTCCAGTGGTACAGCGGGTTGCCGATCAGACGCGGCAGGACGGAGGCGAACGCGCGGAATTTCTCACGCGGGTCGGCATTTCCGGTGATGAGCTCCTCCGGGATGCCGTTCCAGCGCATCTGGCGCCACTTGTAGTGGTCGCCGCCGAGCCATACCTCGGAGATGTTGTCGAACCTGCGGTCCTCGGCGATCTCCTTCGGGTCGATGTGGCAGTGGTAGTCGATGATGGGCATCTTCGCCGCAATATTGTGGTAGAGATGGCGGGCGGTCGCAGTCGTCAGCAGAAAATCTGCATCCATAAACGGTGTCATAAGGATTCGCCTACCTTACCCTCGGTCTTTTCGAGCATATCCCAGCAGCCCCAGAGGTACATGATGCCGAGTGCGCGGTCGTACAGGCCGTAGCCCGGGCGGCACTGCTCCCCCCAGATGTGGCGGCCGTGGTCGGGACGGACGTAGCCGGTGTAGCCGCAGTCGTGGTAGGCTTTCATGATGTCGAGGATGCCGACGTCGCCGTCGCAGTCGCGGTGGGAGGCCTCGGTGAAGTCGCCGTTGGGGAAGTGCTTCACGTTGCGGATGTGCGCGAACGCGATGCGGTCGCAGTAGGTGCGGATGATGTCGGCCACGTTGTTCTCCGGGTTTGCGCCCAGCGAGCCCGAGCACAGGCACAGGCAGTTGTACGGGTCGTCCACCATGGAGAGGAAGCGGCCGATGGATTCTTTGTCCACCAGCAGGCGCGGCAGGCCGAAAATATCCCAAGGGGGATCGTCCTGATGGATGGCCATTTTGATGCCGGTTTCATGGCAGGTCGGCATGATGGCCTCGAGGAAATACCGGAGGTTTTCCCACAGCTTCTCCTTAGTGACCGGCTTGTACGCCTCGAACAGCTCGTCGAGCTTTGCCATGCGCTCAGGTTCCCAGCCGGGGAAGGTCAGGCCATGCAGGTTGTTGAGGATGTAGTTTGCCATCTCCTTGTAGTCGTCCTGGATTTTGCTCTTCTCGTAGAACAGGGCGGTGGAGCCGTCCGGCAGGGGATGGAACAGGTCGGTGCGCGTCCAGTCAAAGATGGGCATAAAGTTGTAGGTGACGACCTTAACGCCGAACTTTGCCAGATTACGCAGGGTGGTCTTGTAGTTCTCGATGTACTTGTCGCGGCTCGGCAGACCGATCTTGATGTCGTCGTGCACGTTTACGCTCTCCACAACGTCCATGTTGAAGCCTGCGCCCTCGATCTGGCGGCGGGCCTCCTCGATCTCCTCGACCTCCCATACCTCACCGGCCTGCTTGCTGTGCAGCGCCCATACAAGGCCGGTCACGCCCGGGATCTGCTTGATCTGCTGCGGCGTGATGCTGTCGTTGCCCTCGCCGTACCAGCGGAATGTCATTTTCACTGGGGGATTCCTCCTTTGTGCTTTTTGTCTGTCTGTTCTCCGCCGCAACTTTTACCACGGGGAGAAACCGTTTACAGTGTCATTCTGTGTGTTCTATCGTAATCAGTATAGCAGTGGATGTGCGCGGGTACTCGGTGAAAGTGGCTTGAAAACTGGTGAATCTTGCGCTATACTAAATACATGATAAACAGGTTCACTAAAACCACCGACGGGAGGTTGTACACAATGCTGAAAGACGTTTTCGACCCGTGTCAGGTGATGACCGAGCGCTACTGCGAGTTCCATCACAGCTACAACGATACGCCGCCGACCATCGAGTTCCACCAGCACCCGTTCTACGAGATATTCTTCTTCATCTCGGGCAATGTGAACTACATCATCGAGGGCCGGAGTTACAAGTTGCGCCCGGGCGACATCCTGCTGACCAGCAACGCGGACATCCACCGGCCGGAGGTGCGGCCCGGAAAGCCGTATGAGCGGTTCGTGATCTGGCTGGCAGACGACTTTTTCGACCATCTGCGCCGCTTTTCCGGCGAGGACTTCACCGCGTGCTTCACGGATGCGGCCCTGCGGGATTACCGGCTCATCCGGTCGGACGAAAGCAGCCTGATCCGTCTGCGGCAGCTCTGCGAGCAGATGGGCGAGGCCCAGTCCAGCGGCCAGCTCGGCAGCGCCGCGCTCACGCAGGCGTATCTCATCGAGTTCCTCGTGCGGGTGTGCCGCGCGTATTACGACACGCCGGAGTCGGTCAAGAACGACATCACCGAGGACGAGAAGATCAATCAGGTGCTCGGCTACATCAACGATAACCTGTCGGATGCGCTTACGCTCGATGCGCTAGCAGGCCGGTTCTATACCAGTAAGTTCCACCTGAGCCGCCGGTTCAAGCAGTTCACGGGCCTGACCATCTATCAGTACATCATGAAAAAACGCCTGATCGTGGCCCGCAATATGCTGCGCGCCGGTCAGTCGGTGACAAGCTCGTACCTCCAGTGCGGATTTAACGATTATTCCAACTTTCTCAAGGCGTTCAAGCGCGAGTTCGGACGAAATCCGAGCGTTTACTGCAAAAATGCCGAGAATGGATAAAACGAAAATCTCAACGAAAATACAATAGGACAGCCCGAAAAAGGCAAACAAAAATCCTGACTGCTGCGGTCAGGATTTTTTATTGTCAGGGCTTACGACTGCTGTACGGTGTGCGTGTCGGCGGCTTCGCGGGCGAGGAGCGCCAGACGGCTGTCCTCGATGGACTCCGTCAGATCGAGCAGACCGGTGCCGTGTCCCTCGAGGGTATGGATGAAATCCTCGAAGATCATGGGGCATTCGCGCAGCGGCATGGCCGTGCGGCCGTCATGCTCGGCGTTGATGAGCCAGACCTGCTCGTTCTCCACCTCGATCACGCCGCAGGTGCCGGCGGCACGCACGCGGTCGTCGCCGTGGGTGGGCGCATTGGCCGGACGGAGATAATCCGCGCTCACCTGAGCGGAAACCTCGTTCTCCATCGTCAGCATCAGCTGAGCGGAAACCTCCAGTTCGCCGGAACCGCCGCCCGGCAGGGTGGAGTGGCTCGCGAACACCTGCTGTACGGCCTTCGGGTACAGAAAACGGATGAAATCGATGCCGTGGATGGCCACCCACGGGATCAGTCCGCCGTGCAGCGCGCGCTCGCGGAAGAACGGCGCACGCTGGCCCAGCCGGTAGGACTTCCGCGCAGAAAGCAGGCGGATGTCGCCGATGGCGCCCTCATCGATGAGGCACTTGGCGGTGTAGAACCATGGGTCATAACGCGCTGTTTGCATCGCCCACAGCACCGCGGAGGACTGCGACGCAGCCTGTTCGATGCGCTTCAGGCCCTCGAGCGTGAGGGAAAGCGGCTTGTCGCAGTACACATGGATGTTGCTGGCGAGGGCATACAGGGTCATTTCCTCGTGATCACAGAACAGACCATCGACAACGAGCACATCGGGATGCTCGGCCTCGGTCATGGTGCGGTAGTCCGGATATTCTTTGGGGGACAGTCCCAGTCTGGCGAAGTCCTCGAGCACCTCGGTCATGGGTTCGCCGTCCCACGCGCGGCAGAAACCGGCGATCTCCACCTGCGGCAGGCGCGGCAGAGCGCGGGTGACAGTGGCCGCATGGCCGGAATTGCCAATGATGCAAACGCGGATCATGCGTTCTCCTCCTTTTCACAGAACGGACAGCCGAATGCGGTGTACCCGTCGAGCGGGATGACACTCGGCTGCTGCGCCCAGTCGTAACCCATCTCGGAGGGCAACTTGGCCTGCTCAAAGCACGCCCATGCCTCGTCGGCTAGACCCGGCATGAAGATGCCCGGCTCGGGCTCGGTGACGCGCTGCATTTTGCTCTCCGGCAGGGGAGCGACACGGCCATACTCGACGATGGCGTTGCACACGGTCAGCTGCGGCAGGATGGTCTGTGCGGTGCAGGCGACCGGCTTTTCCGGGTCGGCCGTGGCCGCGATCATCGAGCGGATCTTCTCGGCAACGTGGTATTCGCCGAGCGCCGCGCCGTAGTTTTTGACGGAGCCGTCGCGGAACGTGGCGACGATCTCGGCGGTGTCGTCATTGCCGGAGGCCGTTACAACGGCGTTCTCGAACTCGTAGCGCAGGATCGGGTCGATGTTCTTGTCGCCCGAGTGCGTTACCGCGATGTAAAAGTCGCAGCCGCCCTCGAACGAGCCGCGCAGGAACGCGGTGTCGAACGTTTCGATGCCCTTGCCGTTGTACAGCTCTGCGGAGAGCGAAACCGGCAGTCTGGCACTGCCCATGTCCTCACCGAGGACGAAGCAGGTGTTGTGCAGATAGTGCGCGGTGGCGTTGGTGATGATGGAATCGAGAACCAGCTTGCCGTTCCGGTCGCGCAGACGGCCCTTCCACGGGGAGTTGTAGTAGCTGTCAAAGCGCTGCCACGAAACGTAGGATTTCAGCATGAGCGGCTTGCCGAGCAGTCCGCTCAGGATGTCGCGCTTGAGCTCCTGAATGGGCTTGCAGAACGACATCTGGAAGCCGACACCCAGCTTGACACCGGCTTTTCGGGCTGCCGCATCGATCTCGCGGGCATCCTGCAGGATGGGAGCGAGCGGCTTCTCGCACAGCACGTTGGAGCCGTGTGCAAAGGCGGTCAGGCACTGCTGCTTGTGCAGATGGATCGGGCTGGCGATCAGCAGCAGCTCGCAGCTGTCTGCGGCGTAGAACTCGTCCAGCTCACGGTAGAGCGGCACGCCGGCGGCGCGCAGCTTGTCTGCGCGCGGCGCCCGCTCGTAAAACGGGTCGATGGCGCCGACCAGCTCGTAGCTTTCCGGGTCCGCAAAGCGCTCCATCAGTCCCAGACAGTAATCGCCGTAGCCGCCGATGCCGGCGATGGCCATTCTTACTTTATTCATCTTTATTCCTGCTTCCTGCGCCGCGCGGTCTGCGCGGTGATTCTTTTTCTTGTCTGCTATTGTACGGCATAATGGCACAGAGCGGTCAGCAGCACTTGCGTGAAAATATGTAAAACCTGTTATGTTCGCTGGCGCTCGCGGTAGCGCAGCGGTGTCAGGCCGCTCTCCTTGCGGAACGTGCGGATAAAATTATTCACATCGGAATAACCGGCCCGCAGCGCCACCTCGGATACGGGCAGATCGGTCGAGGTCAGCAGATCCTTTGCATAGGCGATGCGGCACAGCACCAGATACTGCTTGGGACTGTATCCCGTGGCGGATTTGAAGCAGTGCGACAGATGGCAGGCCGTCATGAACACCTTGCCTGCCAGCTTGGTGATGGACACCGGCTCGGCGAAGTGGTTCTCGATATAGGTCTGCACGGCCAGCACCGAGCCCGGGATGGCTTTTTCGGCCTGACCGGAGGCCGGGTCGGCGCGCCGCAGCAGGATGAGCAGCTCGGTGATGAGGCTGATCTGCATGAGCTCGGTGCAGTCCGCAGGATGTTCGTATTCCTCTAATAAACGGCGGAAAAGCACGGTAAACCGATCGATGAACGGTGATACATCGATGCGGTGGCAGAAATCCGCACCGCGGTTGCGCAGCGGCGCGAGCAGCCGCCGTTCGGTGATGAGCTGCTCAACGCGTGTGGCATCGAGGATGACATACCAGCGTTCATATTCCGCCGAACGGGACTCGAGCTCGTGTTCCTCGAACCGGCCGATGACGAACACCGAACCGGGAGAGCCGTCATATACTCTGCCGTTGATATTGATACGCATATTGCCTTTTTTTACAAATAAAAGCTCGTATGCGTTGTGAAAATGAATGCGTACCTGACAGGAGGACTGTTTGTGGGAGCATTCGTGGATCAGGGCGGGTGCAGCTGCCATGTGATCGACCTCATTTCTGTGCAGCACAAGTTTTACATATTATAACGCTTCTTTGTATGACTGTGCAAGAGAAATTTGCGATACGATAGCAGCAGACAAAATATGAACAGAAAGGGAATCTACCAATGGAGCACAAGAGATTTCACTATAAGTCCATGGACGATCTGAAGCAGGAGCTGACCCGCATCGGTGTCCGGCTGCCGCTGTCCGACAGCCTCGAGGCACTGAAGCGCGAGGTCAAGCTCGGCGCCAGGACCATGCACAACAGCATCGCCATCCAGCCGATGGAGGGCTGCGACGGCACGGCGGACGGCCGTCCGGCTGAGCTGACCCTGCGCCGCTATGACCGCTTTGCCCGCTCGGGCGCGGGCCTGATCTGGGCCGAGGCCGTAGCCATCACGCCGGAGGGCCGCGCAAACCCGCGCCAGCTCTGGCTGACCAAGGAAAATCTGGACGACTACAAGAGGTTCGTTTACGATATGAAGCAAACCTGCCTCAAGGAGAACGGCTTCGAGCCCATCGTCATCATGCAGGCGACCCATTCCGGCCGCTACTCCAAGCCGGAGGGCGTGCCTGCGCCGCTCATCGCGTACAACAACCCGATCTTCGAGGGCGACAGGCCGATCGCAGCTGACCGCATCCTGTCCGACGAATATCTGTACGGCCTGATCGACAAGTTCGGCGTATCGGCCTCGCTGGCCGAGCAGGCGGGCTTCGACGGCGTGGACATCAAGTGCTGCCACCGCTACCTCAACAGCGAGCTGCTCTCCGCATACAACCGTGAGGGCGACTTCGGCGGCTCACTCGAGAACCGCACCCGTCTGCTGCGCGGCGGCATTGCAGCGGCACAGGCGGCCACCGGCAGTGATTTTATCGTCACCTCCCGTCTGAACGTGTATGACGGCTTCCCGCATCCGTATGGCTGGGGTGTGCGCGAGGGTGAGGGCACCGAGATCGACCTGACCGAGCCGCTCGAGCTGGTGCGTATCCTGCACAGGGAGATGGGCATTAAGCTGCTGGACGTTACCATCGGCAATCCGTACTTCAACCCGCACGTTAACCGCCCGTATGACGGCGGCCCGTATGTGCCGCAGGAGCATCCGCTCGAAGGTGTTGCCCGCATGGCGCACTGTGTCGCCGAGATCCAGCGCGCCAACCCGGCGCTCAAGGTCATCTCGTCCGGCCTGAGCTATCTGCGCCAGTTCTCCGCCAACCTTGCAGCAGGCGAGCTGGAAACCGGCGTGTGCTCCATCGCAGGCTTTGGCCGCGAGGCATTCGCTTACCCGCAGTTCCCGAACGACATCTTCACCAAGGGCGCCATGGAGCCGAACAAGTGCTGCATCGCGTGCGGCAAGTGTACCGAGCTGATGCGTGCCGGCTCGACCGCAGGCTGCGTCATCCGCGACGAGGTCTACCTGCCCATCTACCAGCGCGATGTGCAGGGCAAAAAATAAGGAGGAGAGCGAAATGAAAAAGATCGCATTAGTCACCGGTTCGCGTCGCGGCATCGGTCTGGGCATTGCCGAGGCACTCGGTAAGGAGGGCTATTTCGTTGTCCTCTCTGCCGCCACCCCGGCGGACGAGGAAGTCACCGCAAGGCTCGCCGCCGAGGGCATCGGCTGCACCTATATCTCCTGTGACATCTCCAGAACCGAGGACCGCAAGCGCCTGCTCGATACCGTCATCGAGCGTTACGGCCGTCTGGATGTGCTGGTGAACAACGCCGGTGTCGCGCCCAAGGTGCGCCTCGGCATCCTCGAAACCACCGAGGAGAGCTTCGACCGCCTGATGAACATCAACCTCAAGGGCACGTTCTTCATGTGTCAGGCGGCGGCCAACTGGATGATCGAGCTGCAAAAGAAAAACCTCGAGGACTACCGGCCGCGCATTGTGAACATCTCCTCGATGTCGGCGTACACCTCCTCGGTCAACCGCGGTGAATACTGCATTTCCAAGGCGGGCATCTCGATGACGACTCAGCTGTTTGCCGACCGGCTCGCGGAGTACGGCATCCCGGTGTTCGAGGTCCGTCCGGGCATCATCATGACGGATATGACCGCCGGCGTACACGAAAAGTACCAGAAGCTCATCGATGAGGGCGTAACGCCCATCCGCCGCTTTGGTCTGCCGGAGGATGTTGCAAACTGCGTACTCGCGGCAGTCAGCGGCCGTCTGGACTTTGCCACCGGCCAGATCCTGAACGCGGACGGCGGCTTCCACATCCGCCGCCTGTAAGAGAAAGGGAAGCACTATGCTGAAAACAAAGCTGACCCTTGCAGGCCGCGAGATACCGGTCATCGCGCTCGATACGCTGGTGATCGGCACGGGCTGTGCGGGCTACAACGCCGCCGACTGGCTGTACGACCTCGGCCGAAAGGACATCGCCATCCTCACCGAGGGCGTGAACATCGGCACATCGCGCAACACCGGCAGCGACAAGCAGACCTATTACAAGCTGTCCATCGCCTCCGACGGCGCGGATTCCGTGCAGGAGATGGCGGAAACGCTGTTCTCCGGCGGCAGTGTCCACGGCGACACCGCGCTGGCCGAGGCGGCCGGTTCGCTCCGCGCCTTTATGAAGCTGGCGAATCTCGGCGTGCCGTTCCCGACCAACGAGTACGGCGAGTATGTCGGCTACAAGACCGACCACGACCCGCGCCAGCGTGCGACTTCGGCAGGCCCGCTGACCTCCAGATTCATGACCGAGGCGCTCGAGCGCAGCGTTTCGCGCAAGGGCATCCGCATTTTCGACCGGATGCAGGCCGTTCGCCTGCTGACGGAGGACGGTGCGGTAAAGGGTCTGCTGGCGCTCGACCTGCGCGGCCGCGGCCCGGCGGGCCTGACCCTGTTCGCGGCGGAGCACATCATCCTCGCGACCGGCGGCCCGGCGGCTGTCTATGCACAGACCGTGTATCCGTGCGGCCATATCGGCGGCTCCGGCCTTGCCATCGAGGCGGGCGCCGCCATGACCAACCTTCAGGAGTGGCAGTACGGCCTCGCCTCCATCGATTTCCGCTGGAACGTGTCCGGCACCTATCAGCAGGTGCTCCCGCGCTACATCTCGGTGGACGAGCACGGCACAGAGCGCGAATTTCTGCCGGAGTACTTCGAAAGCCCGGAGCAGGCGCTCGATATGGTGTTCCTCAAGGGCTATCAGTGGCCGTTCGATGTCCGCAAGACGGATGGCTCGTCGGTCATCGACCTCATCATCCACCACGAAACCGTGGAGCTCGGCCGCAAGGTCTATATGGATTTCCGCACCGACCCCAAGGGTCTGCGCGCGGACTTCTCCGGTCTGGCCGAGGAAACCCGTACCTATCTTGCCAATTCGGGCGCACTGCTGGCAACGCCCATCGCCCGTCTGGCGCATATGAATCCGGATGCCATCGCGCTGTACCGCAGCCACGGCATCGACCTGTACAGCGAGCCGCTCCGCATAGCGGTGTGCGCCCAGCACGCCAACGGCGGCGTTTCGGTGGATGCCAACTGGCAGACTACGGTGCGCGGGCTGTACGCGGCCGGTGAGTGCGCGGGTACGTTCGGCGTTTACCGGCCGGGCGGCTCGGCGCTCAACTCCACACAGGTGGGTTCGATGCGCGCCGCCGAGCATATCGCGATGACGAGCGACGAAATGCCGTTCGACGAGGCAAGATTCGCGCGGACAGCGGCAAAGCTCGAGCCGTGGCTGCAAAAAATGCTCGAAACCACGGCAAGAGCACAGGCTTCGAGCAAGTCGTATCAGATTCTGGGCGAGATGCAGCAGCGCATGAGCGCGTGCGCGGCCCATCTGCGCCAGCCGCAGGCCATGCAGGCGCTCCAGCACGAGCTGGAGGACACGCTGGCGGCGCTGCCGGAAACCTATGTCCCGGCCTCCGAGGGCGGCTTCGCACAGATGCTCCGCATCCGCGATACGCTGATGACACAGGCGGCGGTGCTCTCCGCGATGCGGTTTTCCGCCGAGGCATTCGGCAGCCGCGGTGCGGGCCTCGTCCTGCACGAGAGCGGCGAGCCGGTGTGTGCGGCCATGCCCGCGCTGCGCTGTCTGCCTAGCACCCATCCGGGCGGTGGCAGCGTGGTCGTCACCGAATGGACGGAGGGCGGTATGCATTCCCACCGTGAGAACGTGCGGCCCATGCCCGTGCGAAACGGCTGGTTTGAAACCGTCTGGCACGATTACCGTGAGCGGATGCGCCGCATAAAATAAGTTAGTTTTTCTCGTCGTCCGGTGGGAGCGTATCTGTCTGCATGGCGGCGTGGACCTCGGCATATTTGCTTGGGGACACGCCGTAGGCCTTGCGGAACGCACGGTAGAATCCGGCGTGGTCGGAAAAACCGCACTGCTCCCACACCTGTGCGACAGGCTCTCCGGCAAGAATGCGATTCTTGCCAAGCAGCAGCCGCATCTGTATCACATACTGGTAATACGAGATGTGCATATTCTGCTTGAACAGGTGGGACAGGTGATACTTGTTGGTGAAGAACACCTCGGCGACCGTGTCGAGGGAGAGGTCGTTTGCAAGATTGTCGCTGATATATCGCAAAAGATCGGTCAGCATACTGTCGCGCGAGGCGGGATGCAGGCGCTCGTTCTGTCCGTCCAGTGCGCGGTTGTACTCGGTCAGCAGGGTCAGCAGAGCGGCGGTGCCCTCACTTCTATGGCACATCCTGCGGCCGTCATAGGCGCGGCAGATGGTGTCGAACAGCGGCTGGTAACGGCGTATCCCATCCTCTCCGGAGCGGTATAAATAAATATTTTCTTTGTTTTTGAGCGAAAACAGCGTTAGATCCGCATCCATACGGAACAGGTAGTTCATCAGGCCGTTCGTCACCCAGACGACGCAGCGCTCGTACTGCGACTCAAAATCGCGGAACACCGGGCTGTGGATCAGGTCGGGCGGTACGAAGATCATATCACCCGGCTCGAGCAGGTAGCGGGCATTGCCCACCACATAGTCCGCATTGCCGGAAATGAAAAAATACAGCTCATAAAATTCATGGTAGTGCGGAGAGATCTCGTGGTAGGTCTGGTGTACGGCGTGCTCGGCCTCGAAATCACGCTCGACCATAAAATGCTTGTGCAGCCAGTTATCTTTCTGATTTGACATATTTTGACCTCCGTTTCGGCTTCGTCATTATCACCAAGCAAAGGAATAAAAAATATACATCTCTGCCAAAAAGCCAAATTTAATCGCAAGAATCACAATCCAATTCGACAATCGTGACGATGTTGTTTCCGCAGGTACTCTGCTATAATCATGGTATCACAAAGCGAGGCGGCGTACAAGTCCGGCCGGATTGCGGCCGCCCGCGCAGCATGATAAGAGCACGCTCCTGCGGTGCAATATACAGAAAAAATCACAAAATCTATGGAGGGAGTTTCCGAAATGAAACGCATGAAAAAAATCCTTGCCTGCGTGCTTGCGGGCGCGGCGCTGCTGACGGCGACCGGCTGCAGCGGCAGTCAGGACCCCAAGCGTCTGCTGGTTGCGCACGGCCACGGTGACTGGCATCCGGTGCATATCGGTCTGAGTACGATGTGCGATGAGATGGAAAAGGAAACCGATTACACCTTTGACATCTACCCGAACGGTCAGCTCGGCGATGACAGCGCAATGATCCAGCTTGTCAAGGCAGGCGTTTTGGATGTTGCAAAGGTATCGGCAGGTGCGCTGGAGCAGTTTAATCAGGCGTATTCCATTTTCTCGATTCCGTATGTATTCCAGTCTACCGAGCATTACTTCGATGTAATGAACAATTCGGAGGCAGTTCAGGAAATTTTCGAGTCCACCCGAAAGGACGGCTTTATTGCAATCGGCTGGTTCGATTCCGGTGCGCGTTCGATCTACACCACCAAAGATGGTCCGGCGGCCACTCCGGCAGACCTCAAGGGCCTGAAAATCCGTACCATGAACAGCCCGACATCGGTTTCCATGATCAACGCGATGGGCGCGGCGGCTACGCCGATGTCCTCCGGTGAGGTCTACACCTCGCTTCAGCAGGGCATCATCGACGGCGCGGAGAACAACGAAACCGTTCTGGTCGATGACGGCCACGGCGAGGTCGCAAAGTCCTACACCTACACCCAGCACCAGTATCTCCCGGACATCGTCATCATCTCCACCGAAACGTGGGACGGCATGACCGAGGAGGAGCAGAACGACCTGCGCGAGGCCATGAAGGACGCATGGCAGGCACACGAAACCGAGTGGAACAAGATCGTAGAGCGCAACAAGACCGGCGCCAAGGAAATGGGCGTTCAGTTCTACGAGATCGACAAGACCGCGTTCATCGAGGCCTGCAAGCCGCTCCAGGAGGAGTTCTGCGCTAAGAGTGAGGACAACGCCCGCTATTTCGCGGAGTTCCAGAGCTATCTGGACAAGTAAGGGAGGACGCGAGAAATGAGAAAAATTATCGATAAGATCATCGAGGTCATGTGTACTGCGATCATGGGCTACATGGTGCTGGCTGTATGCTGGCAGGTAATCACCCGTTTCGTGCTGAAGAATCCGTCCACCGTGACCGAGGAGATCCTCCGTTACCTGCTGGTATGGACCACCATGGTCGGCGGCGCTTACGCTTACGGCCGCCGCAAGCACCTGTCCATCAATATGCTGGCCAAGAAGCTGCCGCCGCGCGCGCAGAAGCTGCTCGATATTTTCGTGCAGGCCGTCGTTATCGCGTTCTGCGTGGTCGTTATGATCGTCGGCGATCTGCGCCTCGTAGAAACCACCTTCGACCAGATCTCGTCTGCTCTGCGTCTGCCGATGCCGTATGTTTATGCAAGTATCCTCGTCGGCGGCGTACTCATCATCTTCTACGCCATCATCTTCATCTTTGAGGATATTAAGGCAATGCGCGAGCTGCCGCAGACCGCAGCCAAGTAAGAAAGGAGAGCATCTAAAATGTCCGTAGTACAGATCGGCCTGCTCCTGCTGGCCAGCTTTTTCCTGATGCTCGCATTGAGCGTCCCGGTTTCGATCAGCCTGATCGTTTCCTCTCTGGTAACTGTTTCCGCAGCTCTGCCGCTTGACCTGTCCACCTTCGTTGCGTGCCAGAAGATGGTTTCCGGCGTTGACAGCTTCTCGCTGCTGGCGGTTCCGTTCTTCATCCTCACCGGCGTTCTGATGAACACCGGCGGTATCGCACAGCGGCTTATCAACCTTGCAAAGGCCTTTGTAGGCCGTATCCCCGGCGGTCTGGCGCACACCAACATCGTGGGCAACACCATGTTCGGCGCGCTGTCCGGCTCCGCAGTAGCAGCTTCCATCGCAGTCGGCGGCGTTATGCTGCCCGAGGAGGAAGCAGCAGGCTACGACAAGAAGTTCGCAGCCGCAGCCAACATCGCTTCCGCTCCGACCGGCCTGATCATCCCGCCGTCCGGCATCCTCATCATCTACGCGGTTCTGTCCGGCTCCTCTGTTGTCGGCATGATCATGTCCGGCTATGTTCCGGGCATCCTGTGGTGCCTCGCCTGCATGGCAGTCGCATTCATCGTTGCAAAGAAGAACAAGTACCCGACCACCGAGCGCCTGCCGGCTTCCGAGCTGTTCAAGTACTTCGTTGATGCCATCCCGAGCATCCTGCTCATCGTCATCATCATCGGCGGTATCTCCTCCGGTATCTTCACCGCTACCGAGTCTGCAGCCGTAGCCGTTGCGTACACCATCTTCCTCGCGATGGTCGTTTACAAGTCCATCAAGCCGTCCGACCTGCCGCGCATTCTGCGTGAGGCCTGCGAAACCACCGCAGTCATCATGTTTCTGATCGCAGCATCCGCAGTCATGTCGTTCGTTCTGTCCTTTACCGGCCTGCCGGATGCCATCGGCAATGCGCTGCTGAGCGTTTCCGACAACAAGTACGTTATCCTGCTGCTCATCAACCTGCTGCTGCTGGTTGCCGGTATGTTCATGGATATTACCCCGGCCGTTCTGATCTTCGCACCGATCTTCCTGCCGGTTGTCAAGAGCTTCGGCATGGATCCGATCCACTTCGGTATTATGATGGTCATGAACCTCGGCGTCGGCAACATCACCCCGCCGGTCGGTTCGTCGCTGTTCTCTGGCTGTCAGGTAGCCAACATGGATATGGAGGATATGGTAAAACCGCTTCTCCCGTTCTATGCAGCCATCTTCATCGCCCTGCTGCTGGTAGCGTATGTTCCGTGGTTCTCCATGGTCATCCCGAACCTCGTAATGGGTTCGTAAGCACCGGTTTTGGGTTAACGATAGGCGAGATCCCTCAATTATCGCTTTTATCTTAATCATCTTTTCTCAAATGCGGAGGGGCAGTCAGACTGTCCTTCCGCATACCCGTTTCCATATGGTATTTCTATATGGTATAATAAAAGTAATTTAAAGTATTCGAACATGAAGGAGAATCCCACGGATGCAGTATAACGTATTTGACTTCGGCGCCAAAGGCGATGGCGCGACCAATGACGCAGCGGCCATTCAGGCGGCCATCGATGCCTGCCATGAGGCCGGCGGCGGCCGTGTTGTGCTGGAAGGCGGCCACACCTATTATTCCAGCTCTATCGTGCTCAAGAGCAACATCGAGCTGCATCTGGAGCAGGGTGCCGTGCTGAAGGCCCACGCCGACATCGACACCTATTTCCATCCGAACGGCGTGGAGGCCGGTCAGGCCTCGGTATCCGGCGCGGCGGCGGTCGATCGCCCGGTAACGCTCAAGCCGAGCTATGCGTTCCTCTACGCCAAGGATGCGGACAACTTCTCCATCACCGGTCAGGGCGCCATCGACGGCAATGTGTATGCGTTCATGAAGCGCGTCAGCCCGTATTACTTCAACGGTGACTTCTATCCGCGCCCGACCATGTGCTATGTGGAGCACTGCAAGCACATCACGTTCACCGGCATCACCATGCAGAACGCACCGTTCTGGACCCTGCATCCGGCGGGCTGCGACGATGTGCTCATTCAGGGTATCCGCGTGCTCAATCCGCTCGACTGCACCAATTCGGACGGCATCGACCCGGATCATTCCACCAATGTTCGCATCATCGGCTGCCACGTTACCTGCGCTGATGACTGCATCTGCCTGAAGTGTTCGGCGGGCAACATGGAGTACGGCCCGTGCAGGAATATCATCATTTCCGGCTGCACGCTCACCTCGACCTCGGCCGCACTCAAGATCGGCACCGAGGGCACCGGCGATTTTGAGAACGTCATCGTCGATAACTGCATCATCTCGAACAGCAACCGCGGCATCTCGATCCAGGTGCGCGACGGCGGCCACGCGAAGAACGTTTCGTTCTCGAATATCATCATCGAAACCCGCCGCTTCGCGGACTGCTGGTGGGGAACGGCCGAGCCCATCGTGCTCACCACCCACGAGCGCAATGAGGGCGTGCCGAGCGGCAAGATCTCGAACATCCGCTTCACCAATATCACCTGCGACAGTGAAAACGGCGTGTTCCTCTCCGGCTGTGAGGGCAATCACATCGAGGATGTGCTGTTCGACCGCGTGCAGGTAACGCTCCGCCGCAAGAGCAAGTGGGAGCGCGGCTTGTACGATCTGCGCCCGGGCCACGATCAGGGCATTGAGAAGATCACCTCGGCGGGCTTCCTGATGCGCCGTGCGGACGATATCACGCTGCGCGACTGCCGCGTGCGCTTCGAGGGCGAGGATCTGTCCGATTTCGGTCAGGCCGTGTATGCTTACGAGTGCGGCAAGATCGAGCTCGAGCGCTTTGACGGCAAAGCTGCAAGAGAGGGCTTCGAGGACGTAGAGCTCGCGTAACAACGATTGAAAATGGAGAATGGAGAATGACGTAACGGTCGGCCATTCTCCGTTTTTTTCGTTTCTGCTGGATGATTTGCGCTGCGTGAGCACGGCGCGGCGGCAAAGTCGGACTGGTTCGCTGATGCGGTTGCATACGTCACCGACAAGGGTCTGATGAACGGCACCGGCAGCGATACGTTCTCCCCGAATGCGTCCACCACTCGCGGTATGCTGATGACCGTTCTGGCACGCTACGCAGGCGAGGACACCACCGGCAGCACGCCGTGGTACCAGAAGGGCATGGAGTGGGCGAAGGCCAACGGCGTGTCCGATGGCACCAACCCGGAAGTAAACATCACCCGTGAGCAGCTTGTTACCATGCTGTATCGCTACGCCGGTTCCCCGAAGGCTAACGGTTCGCTCGACAGCTTCTCCGATGCCGCAAGCGTAAGCAGCTACGCTGTCAATGCAATGCAGTGGGCGGTTGCCAACGGCATTGTCAACGGCTCGAACGGCAAGTTGAACCCGCAGAACAACGCAACCCGCGCAGAGGTTGCCGCAATTCTCATGCGCTTCTGCGAAATGAGCAAGTAAACCTCATACAGACAAAAAGCACAGCTTCAGCTGTGCTTTTTCTGTTCCTCCCCCATTTCGATCTATATATTATAGAGGTAGAAGCTCCTGAGATATTCTCAGGAGCTTACTTTTTGTCCGCAAGGAAAAGTAGAGTCTGACCTTCGGGGACGACCGTATCCGTGAAGCCGTGGAGAAGTACAACGCCAAGCTGCTGATCCTCGACCGGATGAGTTCTTATATCGGCGGCGACTGCTCGATGAACAACGCCAACGAAACAAGAGCTGAGTTCAACCACCTGATTGCCGTTGCCAAGGACACCGGCTGCGCCATCATTATCATCGCCTATATGAACTCGATGTACCGTGTGACGATGTGGTAGACGCGAAAGTGTTTGTCATTGACGATTTAACACATTCAAAAAACACTGGATATCTCGATGGTATCCAGTATTTTTCTTGGCGAGGATAGATTAGATGGTTACGAAAGTGGAGATAGAAGCTCATGCGTATGGCGAATTTATTTGGGTACGGTTTCAGCAAAAAACTCACTAAGCGATATATCCAGTGCCTCGCAGATACGCTCAATGGTATCCAGGCTTAACTGATTACCGCGTTTCTTAGCAGTGCGGATTGTGGCTTCAGACAAATCGCATATTTTAGAGAGCTGACAAAGGGTGAGTCCACGTTCGTCTGCAAGTGTCTGTACACGGTTAATAGTATTCAAGTCAATGACCTCCTCTGAGGGTGTTAAGGATTAGTTGAGTACACGACCTACAATAGAAAACCTGGCTAATGGAGATACGAGCTTCGGCTCGTATTTTTTATTGTACGAAATCAGAACAGACTGCATATGGAGTGTGCCGTCACTGTCAGTAAAATCGTAACGTTCGGCTTCGCAAGGTTCCTGCTCATCATACATCTTGATGTAGCCGTCGCCGTCATACATGAAGATGCCGACCTCGCCTGGGGACAGTTCACTGCATTCCTGAATCCATGCGATTTGACCATCGTGATAAACTGGCTCCATACTATCGCCGCAGACACGAACACCAAAATCAGCACGGTCAGGGACTGCACTCTTTGGAAAAGAAATAGTTTCAAAATTCTCTTCATCGAGGAATGTACCAGTACCAGCCGAAACGGAAAGCGTGCTGATCGGCATATCAATGCATTCCTCTTCATAGGAGTGCCTGGCAACGACTCTGTATTTTCCGGTAGCTATCAGATCGTCACGATACTCGCGTAGCTTCCGCAATCCTTCTGGGTTCAGCTGTGCGGCAGCGCGCGTGAAGAAGGAGATATTTTCGTCTACGCCAAGAGCCTGCATAACGGCAATAAACTGATAGATGTTCGGAACAGAAGCTCCTGTTTCCCATTTGCTGATAGAAGCGTTGGTTATAGATATACCATGGATTTCAAGCAGTATACGCAGATCTGTCAGACTCATTTTATTTGCCGCACGGAAATCTGCAATTTTTTGCCCGATGATATTATCTTCCCTTTCAGAAACAGCATTATAGCCGGTATTGAAATCTTTGAAGTTGATAATCTTGCTGGAACGGTTAGCCTTTTTCATGGTCTGTTCCTCCCTCTGTGTTTATGCTTATATTATATAAGTCGGAAAGAGTAGTGTCAAGAAAGAATTGAATAAAACGATACAAATGCACGATTGACATATCGTATAACGAAATGATATGCTTAAAGCACAGAAAGCGAGGTGAGTGGCAATGAGTGCTGACCGTGCGATACTGCATAGTGATATGAACTCGTTCTACGCATCGGTTGAAATGATGCTTGATCCCAAACTGCGAGGCAAAGCGGTTGCAGTGTGTGGATCAACAGAGAACCGGCATGGAATCGTTTTGGCAAAGTCAGAGCTTGCAAAGCGAGCTGGGGTCAAAACCGGCATGGTAAACTGGGAGGCAAAGCAGCGATGTAAAGACCTGATTCTTGTTCCGCCGCAGTATGACCAGTATTTGAAGTATTCAAAGCTGGCACATGAGATCTATTACCGTTACACCGATTTGGTGGAGCCGTTTGGAATGGACGAATGCTGGCTGGATGTGACCGGCTGCGAGATATATGGCAAACCATTGGAGATTGCAGAGGAGATTCGGCAGTCGGTGAAGGAAGAACTGGGGCTGACGGTAAGCATCGGCGTATCGTTCAATAAGATATTTGCCAAGCTGGGCAGTGATCTGAAGAAACCGGATGCAATTACCGTAATCACAAAGCAAAACTTCAAGGAGAACATTTGGCCGCTGGCCGCATCAGAGCTGCTCTATGTAGGCAGCGCCACAACGAAGAAGCTGGCCAGCTACGGTATCAAGACGATAGGTGATCTGGCTGCAACGGAGCCGAGCACGCTGAAATATATGTTCGGCATCAATGGCCTGAAGCTCTGGCGATATGCAAACGGTACGGACGAGTCTCGCGTGATGCAGAAGGATTTTATCAGTCCGGTCAAGTCAGTAGGACATGGCATTACCTGTACGGCTGACCTTGATAACGAGGAAGAAGTATTTCATGTGCTGCTGGAATTAAGCCAGGATGTTGGCCACCGCTTGCGTGTGCATGGGCTGGCAGCTACCGGCGTTCAGATTTTTGTGCGAAACAAGAGTCTTTACAGTACCCAGTATCAGTACAAACTGCCGTTCAAAACGCAGCTGCCTTCTGAAATAGCCGCAGCAGGCTTCCAGCTATTCAAAGAGCGTTATATATGGACTGAAAAAGTTCGCGCAATCACCATTCGCGCAATCGACCTGATACCTCAGGCAACAGAAGAGCAGCTTTCACTGATGGTCGATTATGAGCGGAGAGATCGCAGAGTTCGGCTGGAGGATGCGATTGAAGATCTGCGTCGTCGTTTCGGAAAAAAATCTCTAACATATGCCGGCCTGCTTGGCAATCTGAAGATGCCGAATGACGGACGCGATAGTGTAAAAATGCCAGGACTGATGTATCAGTAGGAAAAAGATAAATCTTTGGAGTAAAGACTATGGAACAGACAGTAAATTGGGAAAAAGTCTATGTAGATACTCTGGTGCGCCATACGAAGGATGGCGGCAGTATACCGCTATCCATCAAGTTCTCCGATGGCAAGACCTATGAGATCGATCAGGTGTTAGGAAGAAAGAGAGCCGCCGCCAGTAAAGTCGGAGGAACCGGCATTCGGTACTCCATCCGGATCGGACAGCATCGTACATTCCTCTTTGAAGATGAAGGCTTGTGGTTTGTTGAAGCCAAAAACCTCCATGTGTAGGAGGCGCTGCCTATGCCGTATCTGACAGTACAAGAAATCGAAAGAATTGCCGGACGGATCGTTCAGGCGTATCGCCGCTATTGTGCGCAGCAGAATCAAACGGTAACGAGAATCGACCCTGAAATTGTTACAAGCAATGTGCTTGGCCTCCAGATCGCATATCATAAATTATCGCGGTTTGGGCATGTGCTGGGCCTGACTTGTATGCTTCCGGTTCAGATTCAGGTGTATGATGATGTTGAGCACCCGGTATATGCGCCCTTGGACGGCAGGACGGTTTTCGTTGACGAGAGTTTGAGAAGCGAAAACGCAAATATCGGGCGTCACAATTTCACGCTTATGCACGAAGCCTGCCATCTGGTATACGGAATGCTGTATCCAGAAACCTATTTAGGCGTTCAGCTGCGCAGAGTCTATTACAGCCTGCGTTTTGCACCACGAAACGTGACGCCAGACTGGGAAGAATGGCGTACCAATATGCTGGCTTCAGCAGTGCTGATGCCCAAAGACCTAATCCTGCAGTATATGCAGGAGTATGGCTTAGGAAAGAAAATGCGTATGGTCAATCGAATATTTGCGGCAAGGCAGTATGAAGCATTTTCGCAGATTGCAGATAAGATGGGGGTCTCCAAAACGGCGCTGGCAATTCGAATGAAGCAGCTGGGCCTGGTAGATCGAAACGACCTGAATAATCCGTACAGTTTAATCGATATTTGCTGTGATGAAACAGATAGATAGATTCTCAGAGGAGGTATTTCAATATGGCAAGACTTGATGTAAAGACGCAGGACCCGGAACGCTATGCGCAGGTGAAGGCGGAGCAGGAAGAATTGAAACTTCAGTTCAGCATGGCGGCTTTCGGCACCAGCGTTGCGCGGCTCTGCCCATACTGTGAGCATAAGATCGAGATTTTGTATCGGGGGGAACATGGCCCTTCAAGGGCAAAATGCCCGAACTGCGGTGAGGAAGTAGTGTTTCCACCGATTGCCTTTCGGCTGTATACCGCATAAGCGGATTGAATTGAATATGGAGTAACAAGATTGTGCCCCGGAGCCACTTGATGTGCTGACTTCCATTGCGCCACTTGATTTGCAACCTGTGCTTTAGAAAGCATGGTTCGATCATTGTGGCGTAGGTTAGCAGATCAGGTGGCTTTTTTGCGCTCATTTGGTTCCAGAAAGGAACGAAATGAGCGTTTTTTACTGGCTGGCGCTAATCGCCGCATATCCGTGATCTTCTTTGATTTTTCAAAAAAATTTCAAAGGAGATTACAAGATGAAAAGTACATATCTGATATTTGAGGACTTTGTCAATGGAAACCAGACCCTGAGAACAGCGACTACGGAGGAGTGGAATGCGATTTTGCAGTACAACCGGACTGCGCCGAAAGAACAACGCAGATACTTTATCAGGGACAGTTTCGATGACTGCGGAAAACTGGATTGCATGTTCATCGAAGTGACGCGAGAGAAGTATGAAGAGTGGCACCGTGAACAGAGTGCTAAGTATCGTAATCGTAAAAGCAAAGCCGCATATTTGCATATTTCGCTGGATGCTGCGAATCTAAATGGAGAAGCAGATGCGTTGAAGGAAACATTAGCAAGTGAATTCAATTTAGAGGACTATGTGGTGAATCAGGAACGAATGTCTGCGCTGCGCTCGGAATTGCGAGAATGGCGCTATTGGGGGACGGATATGCTGGATGTTTTTCTTCAAGGGCAAAACCGTCAGAGCATGAAAGAATTTACGAAGAAATACGGAGTATCAAATGTGACAGTTGCTAAATGGAAAAAATTGTTCAGGGCATATATGAAAGAGTATTTGAGATGAAAATTGCACAAAAATTCATAATATTTTTTGGGAGGGGTTAATTTTCGAGCCTTTCGTGCTGCGGTAGAGAAGTGAGAGGTTTCTCAGTGAACTATTGAAGGAGTTGATTAAATGGAAAGCTATAACACGATACGGCGAGGAGATGTGTTCTTCGCTGAACTGACGGGCGGTGTTGGATCTGAGCAAAATGGGGTTAGGCCAGTTTTGGTTCTCCAAAATGATGTAGGGAATCGGCACAGCCCAACGATCATCGTGGCTCCACTAACGAGCAAGGGGAATAAGTCGATGTTGCCGACTCATGTGAAGATTCATGGAGCAACACGGCTCCCGCGTAATTCGACTGTATTGCTTGAACAGATTCGAACGATTGACAGGCGTCGGTTGCGCGGATATGTATGCAGCGCGAATCATGACACAATGATGCAAGTCGATACGGCCACAGCAATCAGCTTAGGGTTGCGAAGCTTGACAAGTGGTGAGTGCCATGGCTGATCGTAATACATCTATACCGGTCTGGAAGAAAGTCAATTTGACCGTGGAGGAGGCAGCGGCCTATACGGGCGTTGGTATGACAAAGCTCAGAGAGATATCAGATTCGGATCAATGCGAATTCGTTTTGTGGAATGGTAGAAAACGCTTGTTTAAGCGGGAAAAGTTAGATGAGTACTTAGAGAACAGGTTTTCCATCTAATGCAAGTGTGTAAATTCAAGCGGCGGCGCTGATTCGCAGAATGGCGAATGGTTGAGAAAACCGCTAAGCTGAATGTAATTTCACTATGAAGGGCGAGCGTGTAAAGATGGGAGTTGAAATGATGACAAGAAAAAAGAGCGATGAGATTCCGGTGTGGAAAAGAGATAATCTGACGATTGAAGAAGCTGCTGCTTACACCGGTGTTGGAATGACAAAACTTCGAGAATTATCAGATGCGGATTCCTGTGATTTCGTGTTGTGGGTTGGGACAAAGCGCTTGTTGAAACGCGAGAAACTGGACCGTTTTTTAGACAGCGCATTTTCGATTTAAGCGTACTACAAGAAAAAATGAGGTAAAGGAGATGATTGGATGTCTCGGAAGGCATACGAGATGGTTCCCATTTGGGAAAAGAGTAATTTATCAGTTGATGAAGCGGCTGCTTATACTGGCATCGGTACAGCAAAGTTGCGTGAGATTTCGGACTCGGAGTCCTGTGACTTTGTATTGTGGATTGGAACAAAGCGGTTGCTAAAGCGCAAGAAGTTGAAGGAATATCTGGACAAAGCATTTTCCATTTGATGAAAGAGGATGTGGTGGAGAGCAAATGAAGCAAGAAAAAACGCTGACGATTCCATTGGACAGAAGAGTGTATTTATCTCTTGAAGAGGCCATGTCCTATACCGGACTAGACGAGAAAACACTGAGAAAACTGTCTGATGGCATTTACAATTCATTCGTTTTGTGGGCTGGGAGAAGGCGGCTTTTGAAGCGTGAGATGCTCGAGGAGTATTTGGAGAATGAAGTCTCAGCTGAAAATGAAGAGAATCAGGAGTGACATATGGCAAAACGCACAGCAAAAAAGACGGCGAACAGCGGAGTACGCTTTGACGATAAGCGTACTCGGTTGAAAACAGGTGAAATCCAAAGGAAGAATGGGACATACGAGTATCGTTGGACTACAAGAGATGGAAAACGGCATTCAGTATATGCTCCGACATTGGACAAGCTGCGAGAATATGAAGAACAGGTCATTGTGGATCGGCACGATGGAATCAAGACAGATGTGAAAGCACTTTCTGTGAATGATGTCTTTGACCTCTGGTGTAATCTGAAACGTGGCGTGAAAGACAGCACCATGAAAAACTACATTTACATGTATGAGATGTTTGTTAGACCGACATTCGGAAAAAAACGACTAGTTACAGTAAAAAAGTCGGATGTGCGAGGTTTTTATAACCGGCTGGCAGATGAGAAAATTCTGAAAATCTCTACGATTGATGGGATTCATAATGTATTGCATCAGGTGTTTCAGGTTGCTGTCGATGATGAATACATCAGAAACAATCCAACAGACAATATGTTGAAGGAACTGAAACAAGCCCATTGTATGGATTCTGAAAAAAGAAAGGCACTTACAATGGAAGAGGAAAAAATCTTTCTGGAATACCTGATGCAAAAACCAAAATACCGGCATTGGTACCCGGTGTTTTACATCATGGCGAATACCGGAATGCGTGTTGGCGAGATTACCGGCTTGCGTTGGAGGGACATTGATTTCGATGAGGGGCTAATCAGTGTGAACCATACTCTCGTTTATTATAATCATCGTGATGAACATGGCTGCTACTACAGCATTAACACGCCGAAAACAAAAGCGGGTGAACGCACGATTCCAATGACAGATCAGGTGAAAAATGCCTTTCAGATGGAGCGAGAGTATCAGGAAGAAGTGGGAATTTCCAGTATCGACCGCATCGACGGATATGATGATTTCGTTTTTGTGAATCGCTTTGGAATGGTGCAAAGCCAAAGCACCTTGAATAAGGCAATCAAGCGTATCATGCGGGATTGCAATGGGGAAATCCTTGATAATGCGGTTCCGGGTAAAGAACCGACACTTCTGCCGGACTTTAGCTGTCACAGTCTGCGGCACACATTTGCAACACGGTTATGCGAGTCGGGAACCAACATTAAAGTGATTCAGGATGTGTTGGGACACGCAGATGTGTCAACCACGATGAACATTTATGTCGATGTGACAAACGAACTGAAAAAGAATGAGCTGAAATCATTCAGCGCCTATATGGAAGGGGCGTAAAGAAAACGGGTTCTGTGAGCATGGATGCTACAGAACCCGTTTATTTCTGGAGATGGGTGATTATGTGGAAAAGGCAGGAGGAATAAGTAATCGCATGATTTATGAAACTATTATTCTCAGATATACTCGGGGCAAAGGAGTTGAAATATATGAAGAACAGTTTGGCAGAAAAGCATCCGGAGCTTGTGGCAGAGTGGTCGGAACGGAACCTGCCGCTGACACCGATGCAGATATCTTATGGTTCTAAGAAACTGGTATGGTGGAAAGGGTCATGCGGGCATGAATGGCAGACCAGCGTGAAAGCACGCTCTGCCGGTGAACGCTGCCCAATTTGTGTAGGAGTGCGAATCGTACCGGGCATCAATGATTTGGCTACCCGCTATCCAGAGATTGCAGCGGAATGGTCGGAAAGAAATCGGCCACTTGATCCTCAAATGGTCAGCGCCGGATCTCACAAGAAAGCTTATTGGAGATGCCGAAAGGGACATGAGTGGTTAGCCACGATAAAGAGCAGGACGGAGGGCGGGAATGGTTGTCCCTATTGCAGTCATCGGCAAGTGCTGGCGGGATATAATGATCTGGCTTCGCAGCGTCCAGAGCTGGCAGATGAGTGGTCTGAGCGCAATGCTCCATTACGCCCGGATAAGGTAATGGTATTTTCCAATCGGAAAGCATGGTGGAGATGCAAACTTGGACATGAATGGAATACGCTGATCTCAACGAGAGCAGGCGGGAGTAAGTGTCCCTATTGCAGCGGGCTAAAGCTGATGAAAGGATTTAATGACCTATCTTCTTGTTATCCGGAGCTGTCGCGGGAATGGTCTGAGAAAAATGGAAGACTGTTGCCGGAAGATGTTAACGAGCGATCTACCAAGAATGTCTGGTGGAAATGCGGCACCTGTGGGTACGAATACAAAGCCGTAATCAAATCCAGAGTGCATGGCCTGAAATGCCCTGTGTGTACGCAAAGAGCGGTTCTTGCGGGATATAATGATTTGGCTACAACTGACCCGGAACTTGTCTTGGAGTGGGACTATGACGCTAATGAAAGAAAACCAATGGAGATATCGAGGTTATCCCAATATCCGGTTTGGTGGAAAGGTGCTTGTGGTCATAAATGGAAAGACAAGGTGTTTTGCCGAGCGGTGGAAGGGGCACGCTGCATCTACTGCGAAAAGGAATTTGTACAGGTTCTGCCACGGCTGCTTGTGATGGTGTATGCCAAACGGTGTGGTACAAAAGTTTCGATCAACGATGAAAAGACGATTGGAACACTTCTGGATGTCCTCCTACCGGAAGTCAACTTGGCTTTCACTTTTCCAAGCAGGGAAACTGACAGGGGAGCAAAGGTCATCGAGGTGATGCAGTACATGTGTGCGGCAAGAAAAATCCAGCTGATTGAAGTGCGGAAAAAGGAGCCAATCGAGCTGGCACACGAAATCAAGCAGGCTTTGGCAAAGGCTCATTTATACATAGACTCAGACAGCGAGAAAGAGATTGATTACCTGAGAAAATGGTATTTCCACCAGACTGTCTGAGAACAATAAAGAGGAACTACAGATGTAGTTCCTCTTAGTGGAAAAATAAATTATATAGGACCTGATGACAGATGCGGATTATAGACAAGCTGCTATATACATAGCGGTAAAGAAAAGGAATTTCTTGACTTGTGGAGAATTATCGAGTATAAAATGTCTTGTGTGTCGTCAGAAAAAATGATATATTATTTATATAGGTGGTATATGGCTCTGTCCCCAAGAGCTTACCACCTTACCACATGAGTTACACCCCAATGGCAAATGTGTTATTGAAAAATTGGGAGTATACTACGTAAATACTGTTTGGACACACAAATTATGGACTGGCGAGAAGATATCGGGAGAAAATCACAGTATCAACGAATTCCCGACCATGAAGCCGCTGGACTAAAAAGTTCGAAAGTTTGCCGTGTTTGCAGGGTTTTCTGCATGATTATGATACAGAAAAGCCGGGCTGTGTGCCAACGTGTGCCAAGCGTATGCCAATCCGTGTCGAAGTCGGCAGAATGCCCCAAAAATCACACATTTGCAAAAGTTTTACCGCCGCATCAGAGTAATCTGGTGCGGCGTTTTTTGCGTTTATAACTGATTTTGGGTGCCGAAAAGTAATACAGGAAAGCGGGAAATCCCCATGCTGACAGAAGTGAGGGACACGCTGCTGGCGCTGTATGAAAGAAGAAATGATTTCAATGCAGATAATCAGATTGTCGTTGATGGCTATACGAATTTCGCCTTTCGTGATCTGTACGGTCACGTTTACTCCAACCATCGAATCAACCGTCAGCTTAAAAGAATTACGGCGAAATATAATCAAGAGGAACACGCCGAGGCAGAACAAGAAGGCCGAGAGAAAATCCCCTTCCCCCGATCACATGTCATGGTCGAGTTATAATAAGGACAAGTTAGAAAACTCCAGTAAATACAAGGGG
>PVMN01000288.1_pt1 | contig 117817 bp, 117 predicted proteins | sample 1853401 | NCBI WGS metagenome assembly PVMN01 (sample SAMN08533510, study PRJNA380276) | Human gut metagenome, whole genome shotgun sequencing project.
TATTCACAAATCTTATATCAGTTTTAAACGTTTACACAAAACTTGAAACGGTCTCATGCAATCGAATATTATACGCAAAACGGCACCACCGATAACTTTCTTGCAAAGAAATTAAAATCAATTTACCGTTTTATAGATATGTGGAATTAAAATAATATTTCGTACAACTTTAAATAAAAATACAAACAACTGCCGCCAGGCGATTCATATCGTCAAGACGGCAGTTGTTGTTATTTCACATGCTCTTCGCAAAGATTCTTAGCTTTTATTGAATTATTTTAAATAGTAAATACTCTTTAGTTATAAATTTTCTTTTAGTGCCGCAATAAGTTTATCGTTATCCTCTTCGTTTTTTACCGCAATACGTATATAATTTCTTCCGTCAAACCCCTTTTTTGTTGACAAATCTTTTATAAAAATATTTTTTTCGAGTAAATCCTGTGCAAGCTGCGTGCTTGTTTTGCCTGATGTAATCTCACATGTAACATAATTTGCCTGCGTCGGAATCACTCTTATTCCATCAAGTGAAGATAAATCTTTTATATACTTATCCCTTGCGGACTTAAACTTTTTAAGTGCCGTAGAATAATTTTTTGAATATTTTTCATATATCTGAAGGTAAAATTCCGCAAAAGAATTAATATTCCATATCGCCACATCTTTTTTTATATCAGCTATCAATTCCAAATCATCAGATGCAAGAATTCCAAGACGTATACCTGGCACCCCAAATGATTTAGAAATACTCTTAACCACATACAGATTAGGATTATCGCATAATATTCCTTCTTCCAGCAATGTAGGATTATCTTCTACATCGACAAAATCAACGAACGATTCGTCCACTATAAGCTTTATGTTTTTATCGGCAAGATATTTTGCAAGTTTTAAAATATCCTTTTTAGGAATATAATTTCCAGAAGGATTGTCAGGATTAACAATTACTATTGCATCTATATCTTTATCTTTATAAAATTCGATTAAATCATCCGCACTATATCTAAAATCGTCATTGTCAATAATATACGGTACTATATCGTATTCGTTCTTTCTGTTAGGATATTCCTGAAATGTAGGAAATATTATTCCCAATTTTCCTGTAAAATGTTCCATAAGAGACTTTATAAGTTCTGCCGCACCATTTCCAACTACAACCTGTTCCTTATGAAGTCCAAAATCTTTTGCCGCTATAAGGCTGTTTACTCCCATTCCTGAAGGATAATTCATAAGCAATGTATCAAAATTACTTTTCATCTCAGATATAAGTTTTGTGTCAGGAAAATACGGATTTACCAGATAACAAAAATCAAGAAGCTTAGGATATCTCCAATATCCGCCGAATCTGCTTTGCATTTTCTTTAATTTTTGTTCCTTTGACGCAAATATCGTTTCAGCAATATCAAGGTCCTGAACATCGTCTATCTCATACCATTTTTCACCGTTAAGCTTACATGCTTTAATTTCTGGATTATCAAGAAATGTTATAACTTTAAGCACCTGCTCGTAATACTCATTGTGTCCTAAAGCCTTGCAATATGCCTCCAAAAACGGAACATAATGTTTTATGGAAAAATCTTTGCTGAATTTATATAAATTTACGGTTTTATAATATTCTCCCGTTTCTGAAAAATCGAACCGTTTTTTATCCAAAAAGGAAATTATATTATTATCATCATCTATTTTTATACAAGTTCCGTCCATCCAGCTTTCAAACTTATCCACAAGAACCAGCGACGGATACGGATTTTCCACAAGTTTTCTTATAACAGCTTCCTCATATACCAAATCCGATTCAAGCAGCAATGTGTCATCTTCCATAAGTTTGTCTTTTGCAAGATATAATGAATAAATATTATTTGTTTTGTCATAAATATCATTTCTGATATATTCTATAGGAATATCAATCCCCAAAGAATCCACATACTCCCTTAATTTATCCCCCTCATATCCGATAACAAATATAATCTTATCAACACATTTCAATAATTCAAGGTTATGAAGAGACCTCTCAATCATTGTCTGACCGTTGACCTCAACCATACATTTTGTTGCATTGCTCGTCAGTTCCTTTAATCTTCTCCCCATTCCCGCTGCCAAAAATATCGCCTGCATAATATCGCTCCTCCTTTGTTTTCATTCTGTAAACGTGTGTATTCTTTAATAAGATAAAATATACTTTATGTGTTCTTTTATGTAATCAATATATTCTTTTTCAAGCTCAGGATTTTTTATCAAATTATTATCTTTATCATAAAGCCACGTTTTATATTCTCCTGCTTCAAGTCTTCCGTAACCTGTAACAACATTATCAGTTGTAAGATAAAATGTATTTTCTTTTGAATGAATAGCACACATATAAGGGTCTCCCGGATGTATTGTCTCCGTAAGTGCAAACTCAGATTCTTTATCTCCGCCATAGGTTTTGGGGAGCACTCCGTCCATATATGACAGGCATGCGTCGATTCCCGCAAGCTTGCACATAACAGCAGGCATACACTCAGATGAAAAATACTCTTCGCTTACACCCGAAACTCCGCCTCCTCTTGTCATAAATGCAACATTTGAATGTGTACGCGTAAGATGCTGTTCCTCCGGTTTTGCAAAATATGTCTGACCGTGGTCGCCGAATATACATATTACATACTCATCATCATTATAATTTTTCTCAAGATAATCATATAACATCTGTAACTTTACATCTATAATATATGCTTCTCTTAAATATGCCGCTCTTTTTTCTTTACTGTACTTTTGCTTAACCGATGTTGCGGAATGTTGTATTTCAAATCTTTCCGATACAGGTGTATTAACCTGAACATATGTATCCAAATCGAATTCGTCTGCTATATCATGTAAATCTCCCGTATTAACCCAAATATATTGATTAGTCTCCTTAAAGGCTTCAATATTTTCAATAAGATTACATATAGCCTGCTCGGTGTGCATTCCGCTGTTCTGATGCTGTGCAATATACCTGTCAATTCCCCTCAGATAACCAAGCGTCTCACTTGAACGCCAGTCACCGCTTATATCTGCTGTAAAATATCCCGCATCATGGAAAAGTTCATACATATTCTTCGTATCTGGAATTCTGAGATTAACATTAGGATGAATCATCATGTGTCCCGGAACTTTATACCCCGTAATAATTCCTGCAAGACTCGGATATGTCCAATCCGATGTTGAAAAACAATTTTTGCATATCATACCCTTCGAAAAAAATCGGTATGTATTCGGCATAATATTTTCCAACCCTTCCTGTTCGAGAATCTCCTGTGAAAGTCCGTCAACAAAAAAGCTTATGGCCAGCTTCTTTTTATTTTTATCCTGAACAAATTTTATTGGTTTTCCTACTACCATCGGATTCGATGATTCAATTTTGGTATCGCAGTCAACTCTGTAATAATTAAAATGCTCCGTATATACCTGGGCTGCATTTACCTCCAGACCGTTTTCGCATGTAAATTTGATTTTATTATCGGAATTATGTGATAAAATCGGAATTACAGCAGGCACTTCAGTTTTGTACTTATATGTATCTCCTTCGTAATCTATTCTTAACATCTCGCCTTTTAAAATACGAAGATTTTTTTCTTTTATATTTCTATATGCAAACCAATCCATTGTATTATAATAACCACAATACTTTATATCATCTATATCCGTATAAAAATGCTCGCCTATAACGCCTTTTTCACGTCTTATTACATCTTGGAATAAGTTGCAGCAATTATTAATCTGATATTGTATATATTTCAATTTTTTTCTAATTTCCACTGCATTTTCGGCTTTAGTTGATTCTTTATCTATCAACACTCCACATTCCTCTATTTTATCGTTACATTCCTGTGGTGTAAAAAAAAGATACTCTTCTTCATAATATCCATACAGATATCTGGAATAAAGCAATTGAATCATAGAATTGTAAAAATCATTTTTCTTTAAATATACGCATCCTGCAACAAAATGAGAATCAACATCATATGGCATATGTTTAATAGAAAATAATAACTTTTTTAATGCCTCATTATAATCCTTGTTAATGTAATCTAAATATCCCTTTATAAGACACATATCAATATCATACGGATATTCCTTCTCATATTCATTAATCCTTTCGGATAAATCTTCAGTTATTCCTTCTGTAATATCACATATTATTTTTTCTTTTAAAATATTCATTATGTACCGCCTCACATTCATAATACTCACTTTATACGTTCATTAATAGCTTTCTTCAGCTTCGTAGAGCTTGTACTCTGTGTATATGGGAAAAATACCATTGTTGAACCATGTTCTTCAAGAAACTCCTTCTGAGCAATCCAATACGCATCATGCTCATAATCACTTCCTGAAAACTGAACATCAAAATGATACACTTTATACATATCCTGTGTTCCACAAAAATTAAGCGGAAGCTTTACAGCCTCATCAACATAACGGCATGAACGCACCATTTCAATTCTTTCTTCAAACGGAACAAACGGCTCAGCCTGCTTATTAAGCCTTACCCCCTCATCTGACACGACCCCGGCAATCAGATAGTTGCACTGTTCTTTTGCTCTTTTAAACATATTAAGATGTCCGATATGAAAAAGGTCAAAAACACCAGCTATATAACCTATATTATACGGTTTTTTCTCATTTTCTCCATCAGTGCCAGTATTTCCTGAATTCTCAGCAATCATGCCTGCCGCACGTTTTTGTGCAATCTCTCTTCTTTTATTCGGATATTCATTTGAAGGGTCATATATATGATACTTTGAAATTCCCATTTCCTTTAACTGCTTTACAACACCATAATATTTTTTTATACAAATAATCAAATGAAGTTCATCAGAATCTATATCTCTTAAAACATCAGGAGAATTAACCGGTACATTATCCATCATTGTTCCCCATTTCGACTGATTGTTATCTATAATCGAAAAAATATCGTAACAACCTGCAAATTCATCAAGAAATCTTTTTGTAAAATTGCCCGAACCAAAAAGAACAAGTTTTTTATTATTTCCATCTTTCGTTTTATCGTCAAGTCCTTTGAAAATATCAACAAATATTTCCTGATAATCAGAGGCACTGTAATTAATCTTTTCCCTGTTACTGTAGACTACTCTTGCGTCACACGTTCTTTCCTGTTTATAAAGCTGTAATTCCTTTTCATTACGTAATTCGCTTGTAAATCTGTAGGATATACGCTGCCACAATTCTTCAAGCTCTGCAAGGTCGAATCTTTCAAGCACCTCTTTTCTTGGAATCAGTCTTTCAAATTCCATATCAGCACCATCATATATAACTGTTACTGAACGATAAAATATAGCTTTAGCCGGACAGTTTTCAAAATAAAACTCCTGGTCATAAAATATAAATCTTTTCTTCGGTTCTTCTATCGTCTCATCATAAAAACAGTTAAGTGCCACCATATCAATATATCCCTTTGAAAGGATAACTCCCATATCTTTCCCATTGGCACTATTCCTGTCCTTTTCATTCACAATATCTGTATGCTCGGATGATGATAATATCAATTCATACAAATCATTCAATGCATCAAAAAATGCTTCTTTATCTTTCTTTGCAATTTCTCTTAACGCAACCAATGCAACAGGCTTGTCTACGTATGGCATTACAAATTTGTCGTTTTCAATCTTAGATTGAACGACACTAATACCTCTTCTCCGCAATTCATCAAGATTATCCTGCATTTCATACAATTTCTTCATTCCTTCGGAATATACAGCCTTTTTATAAACGCCCCTTATTCCATCATGCTCATATATTCCTGTAACCAAAGCATTTTCCTCTCCACGGTCAAGTGAAAGCGTTACATGCATCGTCTCATCAAACTTTCCATCAGGACTACATTCAATAAAATATGAGTTAGCCATTGTATGAAATAAATCATTATCAGCCAAATCCTTATACATAAAACGCTCATCCAGAAAAACACTGTCAGGATAATTATAAAAAGGGAAATATCTGATTGCCAGATCTTCAACCGGTGTATAACTATCAGCATATATAAGCTGTGCCTCTTTCAAATTCGGCATAACTGAATAAAACTTGTCTTTACAAAACCCTGCCATACATAACATATCATTAAGTTCTGCTCTGGAATAACATCTTCCACCTATATCTTTCTTATCCGCTGCTGTTATTCTTCTATAATCTTCAATTCCATCAAAGCTATGATTAGTATATGGATCCCTGTCCCCACAAAAATACTTAATTCCGAGCCTATTCTCTGTTCCTAATAGAAGCCTGCCATCATCCTTTAAATGATTCCTGCAAAATGTAAGCAATTCTACCGGCGATTCACTCTCTTCTAAAACATCAACACCAACAATGTAATCAAATTTTTTAACATCATCAATATTTTCATTTCCTTTTTTTATGTTACATAATGTTACATTTCCTTTATTTTTAAGAAATGATTCTATTTCTTTGTCTTTATTTATCGAATACAAATATAAAATTGCTGCATTTTCCTTAAAATTATACCAGACAAATATTCCTGTTGAGAACTTTGCTACTATATCTTCAATCTGCATCTTAATGCCTCCGTATAAACCTAACGCCTTTAAAGCTATTATACTCTAAAGGCGTTTACATTAGCAAATATTAATTCTATTTTATAAAATTACATTAATCCATACTCTTTTAAAAGCTGTATCTGATATTCCCTGTCAGATGCAGATTTCTTCAAATCTTCTGTTCTTCCATCAGATAACAGCAATGTAATCAACTGATTAACTATATCTCGTTCTTCTCTACGCCCCTCTTCACGTCCTTGTTCGAGTCCCTGTTCACGTCCTTCTTCCCGTCCTTGTTCACGTCCTTCTTCACGTCCTTCTTCCCGTCCTTGTTCACGTCCTTGTTCTCTTCCCTCTTCGAGTCCTTCCTCGAATCCTTCCTCTCTTGCATCTTCCCTCTCAAGTTCCAGCTGCCTGTCAAACGTATAATCAAGCTTCATACTCTTTGTCACCTCATTCCTTCGTTTTATCAGGAAATCCCTTAATATATTATGCTCTATGCAATAATCTATTGCCATTTGTATATCAACAAGCAGGTCTTCATCCGTTCTTCCATAATGCAATTCCCTTACCTTATTTACAAAAATCATGTACTCATCAAGCCATCTGCAAGAATGTCTTATCTCCTCATTCCTGCCATTATTGATATTATACACCATGCACTTTAATTCCAGTCTTGGATCATCAGTTGCCTTCTCATATGCATCTGATAGCTTTAACTCCTGTACCTCCGGCTGCTTCTCTTCTCCATTATAAAAGACTACAAACTGTGGTACCGGAATCTTTACAAGCTTTCTTCCATACAAATTGCGTCCTATCTTTCTTTCCCTGCCTTCTCCGCCTCTTCCGCTAAGCATATCCGATAAAATTGTCGTAAAATATATCAGGCTCCTCACAGGCATATTAGGACACACTGTTGACTGGTGCTCATATATGCTTAGTCTTGCATCAACCACAAATGCGGCATCATTCCTTACAGTTAGGGATATTCCTCCGTCAAGCGTCTTAATCTCGACATCATCCGGGTTGTCATACGACGAACCATTCATTACATTATAAAGCTGAAGTGCACGCTTCTTGTCTTCCATAAGCATGCTGAACACATCACTCTTATACTCTCTGTTACCATTCATAATTCCTTCTCCTTATCTTATCCGATAAAGCAGGAATATGACCAATATTTTAAGCATTGAATATACACTTATGCAATATATCCCATGCTGGCTAAACACTGTTGCATCCTGTAAAACACAGGCATGAACCATGTAAATATAATAATCCTGCTTTATACCTTATTTTAAAAGCAGAATTTCAATGAAATACAGACAAAAACCAAGATAGACAGACCCTGTACCGCCCCATTGCCATGTGCCTGAAAATGATACCATCAAATTACAGAATACCATCAATTATACAAGCCACACAGCAACCGTACAGGTAATATAGAAAACTGCTTTTTATTAAAATATCACAGAATTATAAATATTGCAATAATATATATTGAACTACAAATTCAATTTGTTAACAAAGTCAAATATATCTTTTTCAATTATTCTATAATAACTCTATCATTAAATATGTCATTCGCAATACAGCACAGTTTCATTAACAAGATTTGTATAATGTCTTAAATACATTTTATAATCAGGATTAAGCGATAATATATATTCAGGAATTTCAAATATATCTTCCGGCTTATGATATACACAAATAGCCAGCTTAGGTTTATACCTGCTAATTGTTTCTGCACATCCCTTTAATGCAGCCAGCTCAGCTCCCTCTATATCCATCTTTATAAATGTGGGTGCTTCATGTGCCTTGAAGAAATCATCAAGTTTTATTACATCAACTTCTATATCGCCGTCATTACTTATCTTGCTACTGCTGCTGTTTGAACTAAAATATAATTTTGAATTATTATCATATACTCCATAATTATATATGTCCCAATTCTGATATCCGCCTTTTTCAATTATTTCTTTACAATGTGCATATTGATGTGGTTCAGGTTCAAAAGAATATATCTTTTTATACTTACTATTACCATATTTAAAGTATTGTATCATTGTATAACAATCAAAGCATCCAACATCTGCTATTACTTCATCATCACCAAATCTAAAAACATCATAATATTGATTATCCCGTGCGTTACCATACTTACCAAGATAACTTCCAAAATCAAGAATATGTTCAACGCCAAGCTGCTTTAATTCCGTTTTTATTGGTCTGGCATAAACCATTGAATCTACTATAAATAACGCATCCGGATATTTTTCTACCGCTTCTTTCCTTGAAAGCACAGGTATTCCCATTATCATCTTCTCTTGTGAATTTCTATCACTAAAACATTCAAATTTAACATCCTTCAAAGTCATTTTTATACTTTTTCCATAATAACCTGCTCCATCAAGTATAAGCTTTCTTCCTTCCCTTATATATGATTCAATATCTTTTCTTAATTTATCCATTACATCTATATTATCCACAGTAATTCGTGTTATATAATTATAATCATATGTAAGACTATTCATAACACGTGCCATATAAATATCTCTAGATAAATCATCTTGCATGTATTCTACTACTTTATTAGAATTAATAATTGCACGTTTATATATGTTCTCCATCTCTAATCTCCTGTATCTTTTCCTCTGCTTTCTTTAAAGCGCTTGTCAAATATTCACCATTACGAAGCCGTGCCCCCACTTTTTCTGCATTTTTTTTCATTATTTCATAATTATTATTACTAATATCCGACATCTTTCCAGGTAAGTCATATAGTGACCTAACTGTAAAACCAACATTTTCTCTTAATACAAAGTCTGCTTCTGCAGCCTCATCCCATATAATAACAGGAAGTCCCACAGCAAGGTACAATGATAATTTGTGAGGATTATTGATTTTTAAATACTCACCTTTCCCTCCGCTACATGTCTCTACAGAATCTCCATCCCATACAAGACCATACTTACCTGTTAAATTTTTTATAAGTTCATCAGGCAAAAATGCTCCAAAATAATTTATATTATCAAATGGTTTTTTTGCATTATAATTTGCTCCAAACAAATTAAATGTAACATTGTTTATTTTATTAATTTGATATACATATCCGGCCTTTGATTCCATTAGATTTCCCGCTATTACAATTCCATCTGATTCTTTTATTTCCTTATAATCTGGAATCAGATAATCAAAAATTTCAAGCTTTACCAGCCTGTCAGAATCAAATCCTCTGTCCGCCAGCATTTTCACCATATACATATTATGTACAATTAATACATCCGGCACTTCTTTTAAAACTTTATACTGCCTGAAATCATATTCTGTAGGATTTCCCCTAACGATATTAATATCATGTACAATACCTATTATCTTTATATTTTTTTTCTTTTTTATATCAAAAATCTTATACAGCCCCTCTGTATCATCCAAAAGCGGTAACTGTAGTATCAAATACGAATCTTCTTTTAAATTATCTGCAATATCTTCCCAGGCCAGCCTTGTCTGTTCTGTTCCTCTTGTTACGGTTCCCCTGTTCAATGTTATAGGTTTGTATCCTGATTTTGCTGCAATAATCGTAACATCTGTTGGAGCTTTCTGTCCTGCCATACAATCCTGATATCTGAATTCCGTCAACTGATATTTATTCAAATCATATGACATCTCCTTAACACCATCTTTTTCCTGCATAATATAATACACATAACATGGTAAAGCATTAAGAGATTGTATTTTTTGTAGCTCATTTTCAATTTCAACATAATCAAAACACGTTATTAACAATACTGATTTTTCATCTTCACACTCTTTCAAAAACCGCTCAGGTGTTATAAATTTTATATTCTTAAATGTATCCTTTAAAATATCCGCACTTCTGTCAACAACCGAATATATATCAATATGCGGATAAAGCCTCAAAAAATCCCTAAATACCTTTCCTGCACCGTAACAATACAGTTTTTTCCCTTTTATTTCTTCTAAAAACTCCGTTTTATTTGCATTATTTTTTATCAGCACAACTTTTCTCCTCGCATTTTATAACCTTGGTCTATGCGTAAAATTCTTTAATATATAACGGCTTACATGAAATTATTTTTTCACTGCTTACTCCAAATTTTTTTTGCAATTCACTTTTTATTTCTTTTATAATCACATCATTATTTATTGCTATTAGAATATAATCAAATTCATATGCTAAAATTTTTTCCGGAGAACATACGTGTTCTTCCATATACGTTTCCTTTGAGGCATAATTTTTATCAACCCAAATAAATTCTTTACACATTTTTTCTTTCTTTATTTGTCTTATATAGTCTTTTCCGACTTTTCCCGCACCATATACAACAATTTTTTTATCCACAAAATTTTCATCACATTTTAAGACAAATTTTATAGGAACATTTTCAGGACCAAATCCCATGTTTTCCGGTGCTGTTCTTATATGTTCAAATATCCATTTTTCTAATTGAGGAATAATATCCGCAGAGTATGTACTCTTTTCAAATTCTTTTTTTAATGATATATATAATCTATTTACATTAATCAAAAAATCATCATGTTTTTTATGTGTTACAGACAAATTATTCATTCTGTAATTATAATTACAATTATTTGTTACACATATTTTTTTGCAATTAATAATATATTTATAGACAAATTCTCCATCTTCACCATAATATATATCTTCATCCAAATTTTTAAAAATCTTTTTTGTCAATTCTGTTTCAAAGCGTTTTGCATAAACACATGACAGAATCCCTCGCGATATATTGTCCTGTGCATAAATCATATTTTTTATAACAGGACTCAACCTGTCTACATCATATTCACCTGAATTAATACAATCAAACACTTTTCTGTTACCGACAAATATACCTGATGTAACTAATTCAAATTCATTTGATATTTTCATCATAGACTCAACATAATCCGAATTAACATAATCATCAGAATCGACAAACATAATATATTTTCCTGTAGCTCTGTTTACACCATTTTTTCTTGCATTAACAACCCCGCTGTTCAACTGTGATAATACCACAATTCTGTTATCCTTCTGTGCCATATCCTTACATATCTGCAAACTATTATCAGAAGAACCATCATCTACTAATATAATCTCTAACTCTTTGTAAGTCTGACAAATAATACTGTTAATACAATCTTTTATATACTCTTGTACATTATAAACCGGAACAATTATACTTACTATTTGATTCTCTATCATTTAACACCCCATGTATACTATAATGATTTACATTTTATCCAACAGATTAACATATTCCACTTTATTCCATAGAATTTTTTTTGAATCTATATTATATAATTCAATCAATTCTTTTCTTATACTGTCAGCAAGTTCTTTTTTTAATACAGCTATAACAATATAATCGTATTGAATATTTAAAATACTGTTGACGGCTAATATTTCGTGCATCACCTTCATATCTTTACCTTCAGGATATTTGTCGACCCATCCGGTAATATCACACTTACATTCTTTTGTTAAATAATTATATAACGACTCGCTACTGTTACCAGCCCCATATATAACAACCTTTTTATTTTTTAAATTTTCATAAGAATATTTATGTGTTCCGAGCGAAAATGCACTTATATTATATAACTTATCCAATGTATGTAATTCAATTCCCAAAATATATTTTTTTAACTGTCTTAACAATATATATTTATATTCTTTTTTGTTTATAAACTCTTTTTCCAAGCCCTTATACAAATAATATGTATTTGTATTTAATCGCTCATCAACAGAGCCGCACATAGATGTTTTTCTGATATTATAATGATAATACGATTTTTTCAGTATATACAAATTTGATATTTTCATAATATAAGAAAAAAAAGCCAGGCAATCTTCACCATAAAAAACTCTTGTATCAATATCTTTATAAACATCTTGTAAAATATCTTTTCTATATAATTTATTTACTAATGTACAAAAGATCCCAAAAGTCTTATTTTTATCATCATACAGCATTGTTCCGTAAATATCCTGCGGAAGATTGTAATACATTCCCTCTTGAAAATTATCAACAACTTCCGTTGTATATTTTTCTTCAATATAATCCCTATATATTCCTGAGGAAATCAAATCACAATTATTTTCCTTTTGTATATTCATCAAATTGCTGTACATATCATGTTCTATCCAATCGTCACTGTCAACAAAACCTATAAATTCCGCATGTGCGATTCCAACGCCTGTTTTTCTTGCTGCAATCAATCCCATATTTTTTTCTAATGGCACAATAATAATTCTCGAATCCTTTTCAGCATATATCTTACATATATTTAATGTATTATCTATTGAACCATCATCTACCAATATGAGCTCATATTCTCTAAATTCCTGATTTAAAATACTTTCTATACATTCCGATACGGTATTCTCGGCATTATACATCGGCACAATTATGCTTAACTTAGGATTACTTTTCTTCATAAAAACATTTCCCCAATACTGATTACATTATTCTATATATGATATTTACAACTGTTCTGCCGCCGGAATCGGATATTCATAACTTTCTGCTCCATGACAATATCTGCACATATCCAAATATCCTTTTTCAGAATATCCCATTATAAACTCCAACAATTCTCTTCTCCAGTTATCTCCTGACAGCTTTTCAAAATCCAAATAATCTTCTTTGCCAACATTAACAGATAAATTATCAGCTACACTTCTTGCCATAACACAATAGTAAAATTTATTTTCTCTTATTTCATGACATGGAGTACCACAAGCATCAAAAACATTTATCAACTGTTCATTGTCACATTCTCTTTTATAATAATCAAAACCATAATCCATCCATTCACGTTCTTTTCTGCTTATTCTGAATTCAACATTATTAGTTATAAATAATTTTCTTAATTTTTCATACTGTAATTCAAGTTTTGATATTGTTCCGGAATAATTTGATATTCTAAACAAGACACCATACTCTTTACACTTTTCAAGCAAATCTTTTGACGGTGTTATGGTTCCGTTTGATGTTATTGAAAATACACTCATCTGATTACGATATTTGCTTCCTATATATTCAACGGCATCTGTCAAATACTTATATAACAACGGTTCTCCGCCTATTAAAACAAACTCCTGAATATAATCCACTTTTGAAAAAAATATGTCCGCACTCTTTTTTACCTGTTCCAATGTCATATCGTCCTTTGTAATCGGAACATTATAGCAACCATGTGCACATTTTTTACACCGCAGCGTACATCTTTCCGTAACGCAAATCTGCGACAGACTCATAAATGTCTCATTAAAAAATTTATATGCTATAATCGGCAATAGTTTGTCGGTAAATTCTCTACATATGTAATAATTTTTGTTATGAATCAGCCCTCTGTTTTTTAAATCACTTTCTATTAATAAAGTGTTTTTGTCTGACGCACATATTATCACAGGATATTTTATTTCTTTTTTAAAATATTCATTTTCTGATATTACTGCTTCATTTTTATAGCCTTTTTCCTGAATACTATGATTATTATCAATAAAGCAAAAAAACATATCGTAGTGTTTTAATGTTTTATATAAATCTCCTCCCAGCTTTCCTGCCCCATAAATACAAAATTTAGCATCGTTATCTATATTATTTATATTTTTTTGATTCAAAAAACTTTCATTACATTTATTTGTCCATTTCACGATATTGTTCTCCTCTTATAATTGCTTATTTTGTTATAAATATAGTTTCATTTCCATTTTCTTTTAATTTATCCTCTATTGATTTTCTCCATTTAGGTGTTACCGAAATTATCACCATACCTCTGTCGCAAAAATCGTCAATAGAAATTACACTATAGCCTTTCCATATATTACTTGACAAATTTGAAACTATGATTGCTTTAATACTGATATTTTCTTTTTTCAGCAATGCCATAGCTTCCTCTGCAATTATTCCATCTCCGAAAACATAAACATCTGATGCTTTTTTTATGTTTTCTTTCTCTTCATCAGAAAATTCTCTTATATACGGAAATCTGATCGTTTCCAAAAAAGGCTTTAAAATTTTACTGTTATTTTCATCAAGCACTAAATCTTTTATTTTATCTTGTTCAGTGCATATAATATGCTGTATTCTTTTTTCAAACAGTAATAATCTTTCATGAATTTCAAAATATACAAGTTCATCATGTATATATTGCTTTTCAAAATTACGCAGAGCCTCATATATAATCAAACATGACTTTAACTGTTTTATTCCCAAACTGTGCGATATAGAATCCTGACATTTTCTGTAAATATATATATTATCGGGTATTGCTGTAACTTTTTTTGCCTTTAATAATGTCTTGAGTGTAAATAATGTATCTTCGTAAACTATCCCCGGATAAAAACTTGCATTTATATTTTTAAGATATTGCACATTCCATAATTGAAATCCGCATGCACTACTATATTCATTATTTTTATGCAGTAATGATATTATAGTTCTCCCATCGCATATCGGATATGACGCTTTATATTGTATAGACCTTAGTTTTTTCTTTAAATTCTCAGAATACTCAGACGCACTAAAAAGTACACCATCCAATTCATATTTTTCCGCAACATTCCATAACTTTTCAAGTGCATCCGGTCTGAAGCAGTCATCTGCATCAAGAAAACAAACGTATTTACCCTTACACATATTAATAGCTTTGTTTCTACTTACTGACAAGCCACTGTTTACTTCATTTTTAATAACAGTAAATTGAGGTTTATTAAACACCAACCTGTTTAAATGTTCCATTGAATCATCTGTTGAACAGTCTTCCACACATATAACCTCAAAATTTTTAAAACTTTGGTTCATTAAACTTTTAAAATAATCATCTAAATATACTGATTTATTGTAAATAGAAGTAACAACAGATATTCCTATACACACATCACTCATAAATTGTTAAACAATCTATAATCAAGTTAAAATTAACAGATTGCTCTGCCTCCTTGTCTAAATAAAACTTATTCTACTCATTGTACGATTTTTTCTATAATTTCTCTGACTGCACCTTCGCCCCCATTTTTTTCAGCAACAATATCACATATTTTCTTAACTTCATTGACAGCATCATTCGGACATGCACATAATCCTACCAGTTTCATACACTCAATATCATTCATATCATCTCCTATATATGCAGTTTCCTCCATTGATATAGATAAATCATTTAAAATCAACTTCATATCATTAACTTTATTTATGCTGCCCTGAACCACTTTTTTAATATTTAACTCTTCACACCTTTTCCTGACAATTTCAGAACTGCGCCCTGTAATAACAATAGGTACTATGTCATATTCGGGCAAAATTGTATTAATGGCATATCCGTCTTTAACATTAAATTTTTTCATTTCATTTCCGTTATTATCCAAATAAATGGTTCCATCTGTTAATGTTCCGTCCACATCCATTATCAAAGCTTTTATTGTCATAAATTCACCGCCTCCTCTTACTCATACAATGTCGGAGTAATTATTTGCACGTTTATTTTATCTTTTGTTCTTAATTTAAAATCATTATACATTTTTCTGATTTCTCTGTTAGTTTCTTCTATAGTACGCTCATTTATATTATCCATAAATAATTCGTTTATATAATTTTTTTCATTATGTTTTAAACCGTCAAATCCTGCGATTCTAATTGACTTCACCTCTAATTTTTTTAGGAGATTTAATAACATCATTGTACTGTTATCGGCCAATACACTGTTATCAACTAATAATGAGGAATAATCAACAATATTTGTTTCTTCTGTATGTTCATGTAAGCTCGATACCAATATACTTTTCTTCTTTTCAATATAATTATATACTTTACCCCAATGTATTGAATTTGCATAAAAATAATAATCGCAAGTTAAATATTCCGGAATAAAATTCACGCTGATTACTATCATTTTTTTACTATCTGCATACTGACATATTTTATCTTTAAATGTATCTACCGTAACTCCAGGTACAAGAACCAGTATATCTTTATCTTTTAACACACTTCTTAAATTACATATTGTCGTTTGATCATCATATTTGCTGCTGTTATATTCTTTGTATATTCTTTGTATATTATCATAATCATATCTTTGTCTTTTATCTTCATCTATTGCAGATATAATATATTTTATATCTTTACTGCTAAGTCTGTATTTTTCTGTAAGATATATAACATTATTAGGATGCGATTTATATATTCCCGCCATAAATGCCGGTATAGAATATCCCCATGAATAATTATTTTTTAACGGTGCCAAATACCTGTCTATAATATCCAATATGCCATCTAATTCATAATCATAATTTTTCTTTCGTATAAGATAATCAACTATTAATTCCGTATTCAAATTTCCCGCGCATTTTCCCATTCCGTTAAGAGTAGAATCCAATATTATATTTCTTTTATCGCCTGACAATCTTATGGTTTCCTGTGCAAATGCAAATGATAATTGAAAATTATTGTGAGAATGAATATCTATACAAATATCCGAATTCAAATTATAATCAACAACATTATAATAATGAATAATATCTTCCAAATACATTGCACCATATGTATCAACTATTCCAAAACTATACGGCTGGATTTCATTAACCATATCTATTAAATTTAACATATCCTTATCTGAATACGCCAGAGAATTAACCGTCTGAATAAATAATTTATAACCTTTTTCTTTTACTGTATAAAGTGCCTTCTTTATCCCAGCTATATCTTCCAAATATTGCTTCTTTGTAAATCCGACTCTTATTCCTGTGACCGATGTATTATCACACTCTTTTAAATCTTCAAAATTATACATATTGTAATCAATAAATGCCACATATGTAGTATTCTTCTTATTCTGTGGTATAAATCGTGACATCTGCGAAACATCTGTAAAAAATGTTGAATTTCCGTCATAATTTACCAATTCCGTACTGCGTAAAAATCCAAGTTCTACTATATCTATTCCGGATTCTGTAAGTTCATTTGCAATATTATATATTGTCATATCTTCAAACTTACAATTTATTATTCTTCCGCCATCTCTTAATGTACAATCTAATACCTGAACATTTTTCATTTTAACATTCCCTTTTTCTTATAATAAATTGCCACAGCCTTTGCGAATTCAAAATCCTCCGGCTCATCTATGTCCACTGCCTCAAATTCATCAATTACATACATATACGGATTTTGCCCAATTCTCTGGTGTAATTTTGTAAATACCTCTTTTCTGAATATGAAAAAAGCACCTGTTTCCTTATATATCGGTTCAAGGTTCTGAGTTGTAACAATATCTTTCATATTATAATTAAACGGTTTTCCGTTGTACCAGCAATAGTCCTGTATTTTTGTACAACTAAATGCCGAATCATACCCCTCGTTAATAACCTTATCAAGTGCTTTCTTAATAGATTCCGCCTTTGTAAACGGCTGTGTAACATGTGTCAGAACATATATATCCGCATCAACATCCCGTACAAATCTCTCTATAATTTCCAATCCTTTTACATTGAATCCATCAAGATAAGGATCTCTTTTTAAAAATTCTATTCCCTCCGGTATATAACTCTTTATTTTTTCATCACTGCAATAAACATATTTCTTTTGTATTGTATCCACTTGATTTATCGTATCAAATAAATAATTACACAACGGCTTGCCTTCAAGGTCCATCAAATTTTTACCCGGCAGTCTTTGATTATTCAATTTTATTGGTATAAATGATACAATCTTTTCCATAGTATCTTAGCTCCTTTATTTTTCCAAATACAAAACAATATAATCTGCAAGTCCGTTATCAACAAGCTGTGCTTTCCATACATTGTTTAATGTCTCTGTAATAAATTTCTGTTTAATTTCTGATTTAGGCTCCTTTTCTTTCAGCCACCCAAGCATATTATCTATTCCGTATCTTTGATAATATTTAATATCAATATTTTTAAATCCGCATTTTTCTGAAATTATTCTGAGATTTTTCTCCGATAAAATCCATAAATGCTGTGTACTGAACAAAAGCTTCTTTTCATAATCCTTTCCTAACAGACTCCTCATAATAGGTGCATCTGTAGGTGTGCCTATTATTGCCTTCCCTCCCGCTGTAAGCAAATCATAGACATCTTTTATAAAACTTTCAGGAGATTGAACATGCTCTATAACATCAAATGATGTTATTACATCTATTTTATCTTTATAATTTTTTTTTGCTTCTTCCGCATATGCATATGCATTAAAACCTTTTTTAATCATTATATTTCTGTACTTTAATGACGGTTCTATCGCAATTATCTGTTTTGCAACTCCATTTATATAATCCAGAAATGCACCACAGCCACAGCCAATATCCGCTACAATTTTATTTCTAAATATAGTCGTACCTGTATAATTTAACTTGTCAAGTGTTTCTTTATCATGAAGTTCATAGAACTTTTCTTCTTCCGAACTACCTTCCAATTCTTTTCTGTATTCTTCAGTCTCATAGTATTTTTTTACATCATCTATTTTATTTTCATGCCATATAACATCACAATCTTTACATTGAAATACATCTACTGCATCTTTTGTATATTGACCAAGTCCTCCATCTCTTATTATTCCTGTATAAATCCGTTTAACATTTCTGCTCCCACATAGTTTACACTTCATTATTTTCTACCTCCTCAAACAGTTCATCTAAGCTTTTACGCTCGAACACCTCTAATTTTCCGCCTCTTGTCGCATTGTAAATTTTTATATTATTATCTTCTGCATATTTTTTTGCTGTTTGCATTGCATTAATATTCAAATCAAGATAAGTCATTCCAGCAACTTTTCTTTTGTCTTTTATTTTATAGTCATATACATGATTCCCTTTCTGTGATGCATCTCCATTATAATTAAAATCAGCTCCAATGATATATATTTCGGAGAAACCCATATACGCAGCAATCTGTATCATGTCATATGTAACTGTATATCCACTAAATACGCCTTGTGATATATCTTTAGAAAATTTGCAATTTTCATAATATTTTCTTCTACAATCTTCAAAATAATAATTAACATCTATTAAATCTTTCAATTTATCTATTTTACAATACCCTTTAATAAACATATTACTTCTTTTTAAATTTGCAATATCTCTATAGTACGATTTATATAATCCAAAATCATTAATCACATAATAATCAGGTCTCCAATATGTATCAGAATACATATTAAATATTAAATTACATCCAAATGTACATATTTTATCATCGTATAGTTTTTCCAAATCTGACACTCTCAAACTTGGTCCATTACAGACAATTACACATTTTCCCCCTTTAAATATATCCTTATATTTTTTTAACTTCTTTAATTGTTCTTTCCTCTTTTGTTCTATTATTTCATATACATCATATATACATTCAAACTTTGATAATATTTTTTTATCAACATCATTCAGACATTCTTTAAATATCAATAGTTTCTTTTTAAAATAATATTTATTGCATATTTCTTTTGCACAATCTGATATTATATTTATTTTCAATTCACTATGTTTTTGTGAAATCCAATCAATAAACTTATCAACAACAACATTCTGACCTAAAATAAATATGTTATCATCATTACACAATTCACATCTGCTATATATCTCTTTTGGATTAGCCATTCCTCTTATAAGCATAGGAGCTATACTATAATTGTATATATTTTTTTCTTCTAATTGATTAATTATTTCATTATATATTGCTGCCGATATTACTATCTTTTCACCTTTATTTTCCAGTATATATTTATCCAAAGATATAATTGGTATTCCTAATACACTATCTCCCTGCTTCTTTTTTTCATTGTCAATTATAGCTATAACGTTTTCAAACCCAACATAAGAAATAACACCATATGCATTATTACCAGCTCCAAATATATATATTTTGTCCATAATAAATACTCCAAGTTTTTTATGATTACCTGATCCATTCAACTTCATTTCTTAACACTTTTGCAGTATTACCTGCACAAGTAGAATTTTCAGGTATATTATTATTAACTACCGATGCCGCACCTACTATACTTCCATCTTCTATATTACATCCCGAGAGAATTGTAACATCTATTCCAATCCATACGTTATTTCCTATCACTATAGGAACTCTTTTTGTAATTTCTTCCTTTGTCTTAATATTTTTAATTCTATGACTTCCAACACTTAATTTAATATAATATGAAAGCATACATTCCTTGCCAATTGTTATATTAGATTTTTCACTTACCATATATACATAATCATAAATTGTAGTTTTTGTACCAATATTAATTTTAGCACTATTATAAGTTGATATAATACCATATCTACCTAACAATACTTCTTCTTTAAACAAAATATCTGATTTTTTTCTTGAAGTAATATTGCTTTGTTCAAGCAACTTACACTTGCTTTTTATATTAACAAGTGAATTATCCAATGCAACCAATTTAGATTTATATCCAATACTTACCGCATCATTAATATTAACTTCTGACATATTATCTGCTGATATTAATACATCTTTATCTAACATACATCCTTCGTGAATATGAATATGAGAATTATTAAATGCCTTAATCACACACCTATTATTGATAATAGTATAATCATCTATAATAATACTTGATGTTTCATCAGCAATTAATTGTAACTGTTCACCCATATAGGATTTATTTGATATTTTACACTTTGAGGATAAATTTCTAATACTCTCCTCTAAATTTAAAAATGGGCTAACAATAATAAGCTTATTTATATTGTATCTTAAAAGCTCATCCCTTGTCTGCCATAATACATTTTCATTAACGGCTAAAACTAAACATTCAATTTTTTTATTATAATCTTCAATCCTATAAACTTCTTTTCCAAATAACATATTGCAATTATCATATCTGTTTGATACCATAAATCCCTGTACATTTATTCCAAATGATTCTATGCAAGTATAAATTTTTCTACCAATTGTTTTTGCCCCATAGATATAGATATCTTTTATCCCCCCACAATTTTTCATACAATTGTTTACTATTTCCCACTATTATTTCATCCATGTCAAACTGCCTCTCCTTTTTTTAAATATATTTTGACTTATAAATTTTATAATTCTTTTATTTGCATTACCATCTTCTAATAGCCCCATTTTTTCAAATGTATACTCTAGTTTTTTTAAATACTCATCATAATTAAAATTTTTAAGTTTCTCTGATAGAATATTATTATTTTTTGCTATCGGAAAAGGATTCTCTGCATCACTCCATAATAATTTCCCTCTATCCTCAACATACTCTTTATAATCATCAACATATAAAAAGACAGGAATTTTCATATATGCAGCATCAAAAGCAACGCTTGAATAATCCGTTACTGCAACATCCACAGCCGCTAAATATTCATACAAATCATCTTTATAACTTATATCAATAATATACTCACTTTTAGAAAATTTTGCTTTTTGCATCCTAAGTGCTAATTGAGGATGTAATCTTACAAAGATATACCATTCTCCACCAAATTTCTGGTGAAGACTTTGTCTTAAAAGATTAAAATCTATCGTAAATTCTTCTGCAAATACTTCTCTTTTTTTATTTTGACTTCCACCTCTAAATGTAGGTGCATATAATACTATCTTTGAATCTGGTTTTAAATCAAACTCTTCTCTTATTTTTCTATATTGACTTTCTCTTTTGTTTATTAAAATATCACATCTTGGTGAACCAGTCTTTATTACAGGTTCTCCCCAAAAAGACCGTTTCCACTTATCTGTACACCAATCAGAATTTGAAAGTAATACATCTATATTCTTAGCATCGGCAACACTTACCAGTTCTCCTATTTTTGAAAAAAGTTCTCCTCTAAGTCTTCCAACCGGTTTAAACCCAACCGGTCCATGCCATGTCTGAATATAGAACTGTCCTTTTCTCTTTCTTGTACCCCAATTTTTCCTTGCATTATCTACCCATATCTTAGATGTTGAAAGATGATATGCTCTATTCCACAATGTATTTTTTACTTTTTTTATTTCTGGTGGAAACTCTTTATTTATGTCATTAACCAACCAGACCAACTCATACCTTGCATCACCTTTTCTCTGATTTGCTATAAGTCCCTCAGCAATATATTTGGGGTTACAACAATATCCAGCTCCTTCAAATGCACTAAATGTTATTTTATTTTTGTGTATGGGCAATATACCAAACATATAATACAAAAGCTTTGATGCTTTTGCTTTGATTCTTCTCTTTCTTATATATTTATCTTCACTTGTCATCTTTCTCATCGTAATAACCTTCTTGAGTATATTTACTTATATAACTGACCTTAATTTTCTAATATTATCTGAAAAATCATCAACATCCCCTTTGAACAGGGCTGTCGTACCTGCAACATATATTGATGCACCATATATTTTTAATTCCTGTGCTTTTATTGAAGATATATTTCCATCAACTTCAACAGTCATATCTTCATGTTTATTTTCTTTTAAAAATTCATGCAATTTTTTAGCTTTATTCATCGTACTGCTTACCATTTTTTGCCCCGCATATCCAGGATTGACCATCAACAGATTAATTCCGTCTATATAATCCAACACTTCTTCAAGAACATATATTGGAGTTGCCGGATTAATTGCAAGAAAACATTTGCAGCCATATTTTTTCACTCTATCTATGACACGTTGTACCTGTGTTGTACTTTCATAATGAATCGATACAATGTCATCACTATGTATTCCTATCCACTCTAATTTATATTCAGGATTATTGATCATAAGATGTAAGTCTAATGGTATAGATGTCAACTCTCGTAAACTTCTTATATAATCAACACCCAAACCAAAATTAGGAACAAAATCCCCATCCATCATATCTATATGTAAATATTCTATTTTTTCTTTTTCAAATATTTCAATTGTCTTTTTTAAATCCACTAAATTTGAACACATCATGGATGCAGATATCTTCCCTTTATTCATAACTATTCCTCATTCCAAAATGTCATAACCTTACAATATAATTCTTTATGATTTTTCATAACATTAAGAGCTTTTATCAAATCTGTCTGATGATATTTATGTGTAATCATATCCCCAGTATTAATCTGGTTATTTTGTAACATGTTTCTAACAACTGTCCAATCTGATTCATTTTCACCATCATATGTTGAATTCCATGTTCCCTTAAGCGTTAATTGCTTTCTTAATATTTTCCAATATAAATTTTGTGGCAAATTAATGTCTCCATATGGATTACCAACCAGAATAATTTGTGCTCCTGTCCCCGCATATTTTAATGACTGCTCTATTGCTTCTTCTGAGCCAACACATTCAAATACTATATCAAATAATTCTGAATTTGATTGATTTTCTATTATATATTTAACATTTCCAAATCTTGATACTAATGGTTTCTTATTACTATTCCTTGCTATTATTCCAACTCGAGAATATCCCAACGCATTAAGAATCTGTGATATTGCAATAGCTATTGTACCCGTTCCTATTATTGCTATGCTATTATTCTTGGATATATTTGCTTTCCGAATTGCATGTAGAGCTACCGATAATGGTTCCATAAGTGCTGCTGATTCATATGAAATATTTTCTCCTAATTCAATTAAATTCCATACAGGTACTTCCACATACTCCGCAAACCCACCATTTCTTCTTGAACCAATGTAATCATAATTCTCACACATTTCATACATCTTCTTTTTACATTGACTACATTTACCACATGGTATAAGTGGAAATACTGACACTCTTTTTCCCACAATATCAGTGTATTTTTCTCCATTTATCTTCACAACGTCTCCAGCAAATTCGTGTCCAGGAATAGTAGGAAAATGGTATGTTCCTCTCTCATAAATGCGTGGTATATCTGAACTACATATTCCTGCTGCCTTAACTTTAATCAATGCCCAATCTTTTTTCAATTCAGGTTTTGGAACATCTTGATATGATAGATCTCCTATTTTATTTAACACATATGCTTTCATATACCATTTTCCTTTACAATCATTTCAAATCTTGTCAAATCTGCCCTTGTCGTAATTTTAAAATTTGTATCCTCACCAGCTATTAATTTTACATTTAATCCCTTTTTATAAGCTAATTCACTTGTTCCTCTAATTTTATTTAATTCTTCCTTAGAAGTATTCTCATTAATAGCATAATATTTATATAAATTAAATGCTTCTGGAGCTTGTCCTGCATATAATTTACTTCTGTCCATAAGGTTAGTTATTTCTTCTCCATTATCCGAATAATAAATCGTATCATTTAATGGCAATACTGGCATACACCCATCATATTCTCCTATATTATTTAAACACTTTTCAATTAACTCTACTGTGACCATTGGTCTTACTGCATCATGTATAATCACCTTATCTTCGATATTACTCGAACTTTGAATGCATTTCTTCAAGCCATTGTATATTGATTCCTGCCTTGTTCGTCCATTTATAACTATATCCAATATTTTACTTATTCCATGCTCTCTACACTCATCTTTAATATATTGTTTCCATTCATTTGAGGCTACTACGACTATATTATCAATCTCTTTAGATTTTTCAAATTGCTCAAGTGTATACATAATAAGTGGTTTCCCTTGAACCTTTATGTACTGCTTTGGTATATCTATTTTATTCATTCTGGAGCCAATACCTCCAGACAAAATTATTGCATAATTCATACATTTCTCCACTTAATTAGCTCTTATATTTCAACCATTATCTCTTTCCCACCAACAAAATCATTATCGAAATAAAATCCTTTAAGAATATCCTTCGATATATTACACATACCATTTAGCATATTGTAAAACAGATTATCCTCCAGACTTTCTTTCCTATCATGCATCAATTTTATATATTCCTCACTGTTAACTGCCAATACGCCTTTATAAATATTTATATAATCTCTAATAAAATTAACCACGCCACAATTAACTTTTTCTTTGATATGAAAATATTTCTGGCTTTTTCCATCTGATTCACATATCCTGCTGCCATGATTATCAATATACTTAATCATACCGTGTGGAGCTGTTATAAAAGTCTCTATATGCATGTTCTTTTTTTTTGCAAGACTTTTTTCTGCAGTATAATCAATGCCATACTGAAAACACGCATCCACAGATATATCTTTCATATACACATTATCTTTCGATAAGCATGCATAAAAGCAATATCCTTTTGTCTTAATATTAGTTAATCGTTGCAGATAATACTGATTAGTACCATAATATCCCAAATCAACTGTTCCATACGTCAAATCTTTTTGCATATCCCCGTCAATTTCAAGATATTTAATATAATTTTCTCTTTCTTCCTTTGCTTCTTGCATTATCTTTTCTTTATAAGGCTGAATCCACTTTAATATGTTATGACTATCTCCAACTGCGTTAATCTGCCTATCATTATATTGTGAGGTTGCATCTGTAACTGCTATTTCAAATCTTGATTTCATATAATCAGCAAATGTTCCTACATAAGGAAATTCCACAACTCTCTTAAAATCCTCTTCATTTTCCATTGAAGCCATATATATTAATCTTCTTGATATTGGAAGATAGCACCAGTCCTGCTTACATCCATCATCTAATAACTCTGATACAATCTTATAATCCTTTTCAAGGAAATACCCATCTCTTGCAAAGAATAATAACTTATCTATTCCGTCTTTTCTTGAATTGTAATACAACCATATAAGAAATTTTTCAAGTAACGGACCATAGATACAATATCCATAAATCTCACTGTCATCAAATGATACTTTACCATTCGTACTGCATAATGCAAATGGACTATTAAACAGCTTTGCAATTACAAGCCCAAGGCATATGCTATCTGATACTGTATTAACATTTGCTGCCAATTCCGATAATGACGAATTCATAAGCATATCTTTTCCACTCATAACATAATATGAGTTTATGCCATATTTTGTTGAATTTTCAATATCTCCGATTTTATTATCTCCAATATGAATACATTTGGCATTTTTACCAACTACAGATGAATATTCTTTCCACAACGAACCCGATATCTTATCTTTCTTTTTCTCACAGGATATCCATATATGTCCGTCATCAATAATGCTTAATCCGCATTTTTTTAAAAGATTTTTTATATCTTCTAATGTATAATACATATCACTTATCAGATAAACTTCTTTTCCAGATTCTATACAATATTCATACAACTCAGCAATATCTTTTCTTGCAATACACAAGTCCATATCTGTTTTTTTCTCTAATTGCATAATATCCGATATATTCTTATCTGTAAGATCAATCTGTTTCTTTATCTTTTCATATATTTCATTAATAGTTGCAAAAGGTCCACATTTGGCTGCTACCTGTGCTCTTATATCAGCGATATTACAATCTGATTTTAATTCTGCTTTAACCTTTTCACCCAAAAGCCTGAATACATCTTCCGGCGAAAATATTTTTCTCATAATTAATGTATCAAATATATCAAATGAAACTATATCCGCCTGATCTATCTTATCTTTTAATTCTTCGTATGAACTTTTCCAATACTCATTTTGTTCATAGCTTTTATCTTTATCAGACAAACACGCTAATCTTCCGTCTGCGTAATATACCGGAATTGTCACTTTACCAGATATTCTTTTGAATATTATTTCATAATTGGACGGGTCCGAATTAATAATTATTAAATCTGCTTTTTCTTCGATATTATCTATAGGAATAACCTTAATATCACAAAGCTCTTTGCCAACATTATTTTTATCGCGGTCAAGAAGCCCTGTTATATTATAATCTGTTATGCCCGGAAGCAACGTAGCCGTACGCCTTCCTATTCCGTATATTGCTATACGCATATTTTTTTTATCATCAAATATTTTTCTGAAATTTTCAATTTCTATTTCATATTTTGACTTCTGTTCCATATGAATTTCCTTCTGATTCAATCCCATCTGATTAAGCTTTAACTGAGTTAATTTTATCCTAAATATTTGTATTCAAAATATTTTTACATCTGCTGTGCTGCTTTGACAAACTCCGTATTATCATTACCACATCCGCCGCATATTTTGCATAACTTGACAAAGCCTTTTGCAAGATTTCCTTTACTGTGTTCAAGTATCATTTCCTTTGCATTTTCATCATCATTCAACACTCTTAAATCCACATAATCATCCGGCACTGTTTTTAACAATTTCGCTTTATCGGCACTCCACGAAACATGGCAATAATAATATTTTCCATCATTAAGTCCGTGAAAAATTGGTCCGCATGAAAGCATATGTTCTCTTACTTTATCAAAATCATACATTCTGTTATTAACTGGAAATCCAAAATCACACCACCTTAATGAACGATTAACCGAATATCTCAAATTCGCATCTGACACAATCTGAACGGCATTTTCAAATCTTTCTTTATAATCAACAACATCTGTATAGTCACTGAAATCATACTTTATGTCATACTTCTTTGACACTTCAATAAGCTTTTCGCTAGGTAACAACGTGCCATTGGTAATAATTCCAATATTTCCGATTCTGTCACCGTATTTTTGCCCTATGAGTTCTATCATATCCGCAAGTTCTTTATTAAGAAGAGGCTCCCCGCCCAAAAGTCTGTATGATGCAATATAATCAACATGCCTAAAAAGCAGCTCCAGATCAGCTAATATATCAATTGCCGTATAGTCAATCTGTTCTTTATAGTATGGCATGAACATATTGCAATGTCTGCATTTCAATGTACATCTTGATGTTATTGTACTGTGAACTTCCATCAGACAAGCTTTCTTCTTATATTTCCAAAACCATTCTGTGAGAAACTGTTCCATTGAACAGAAGTTTTCCCCAGAAATAAATCCCAGTTTTTCTAAATCTTTACCAACTAATTCAACATTTCTGTTAGCTGTCATAATTATGATTTTGTAGTTTTTCAACTCATCTTTAACATCATCAACATATTTTACAGCTATACCCTTGTATTCAATATTACACTTACTCTTATCACCATCAACAATATAGACAATGTTAAAATTATTTTTAAAAAAATCAAGGTTATCATGTGCAACCTTGCCAAATCCATATATAATTATATTTTTTGTATTTTCCCAATCATCAGTAAGTCTGCATTCCATCTGTAATAACCTCATTCAAAAAATTAAAGCCCTGCATACAAATGCAGGGCTTATACACCAATCGCTATATTGCTACGACTCTTTGATATATTATTCAAGCGACTCCATTCGCACACCGATGATAATTTAAATAGCAAATTTTATCACCTATAATTCCTAATTATAATTAATATATCGGCCTTTTTTCTATTTTCTTAACTTAACTATTCAAATATATAATTACTCATAATCTTTTCAAACATATACATAAAACTTTAAAGATATTTCATTTTTACTGCTCTCTTAATTTCTTTTTTCTTGTTTTATGCATATACAAATGTTAATATATCTATAATTAAACTTGTACTTATAAACTTTGGAGGATAACTATGCTGAATATTCCCGATAATTATTACGATGCCGAAATACGAAACGGTTTTTATATAGAATCTAAAATGAAAAGGGCTTGGGCTGCTCAGATTGAAGTATTGGAAGAAATCCGACGAATATGTCAGAATCATAACATCCCATTTTTTGCAGACTGGGGAACACTTCTTGGTGCAGTACGCCACCATGGATTTATTCCATGGGACGATGATTTGGATATAGGTATGCTGCGTGATGATTATAATAAATTTTTGCAGATTGCTCCTGCTGAACTTTCCAGCTTTTTTGAACTTAAAAGCCTTTATAATGACCCGGAACATGATAATGTAAAAGCAAGAATTATAACAGGACGCTCTATGAATTTTTCAAAAGAATACCTTGATAAGTTCCACAACTGTCCTTATGTTGTTGGAATTGACATTTTTCCTATAGACTATATTCCAGAGAATAAAGAAAAAGCTGATACCCAGCTTCATCTTATCAATCTTATTTTAACAGCAGCTTCAAGCATTCCCGAAGAGCCGCCTTACAGCAGTGAGGTTATACAACTTGCAAAATCTTTTGAAAATATGTGTAACGTCAAATTCAATATGAATAACCGCCTTGTACATGAATTTAAAAGGCTCCTTGATATTGTTTCTCAAAACTGCAATCCAAAAGATTCTTCAGAAGTATGTTCTATGATTGACCTTGCATGTGGCTGGGATTATCACATACCTGTTGAAGCTTACCGCTCATGGACTATGATGCCATTTGAATACACAACCATCCCTGTTCCCGACGGATATGACTACATTCTCAAAGTAAAATATGGCGATAATTATATGACACCTGTTCAGGGAGGCGGTTCTCATGACTATCCTTTTTACAAAAAACAGGAAAATTCTTTAAAGAGTATCATAGAAAAAGAATTCGGCATATTCATTTCTGATGAAGAATTTAATCAACTCCTTAATCAAAAAATAAATATGCCGACATGATTTTACATGCTCACATTATTTTATATTCACTATGTATCCATATATATTTACAGATACCTCTCCGGCATATTTGTAAATATATCTGTAGCCCCATAAAACCTGTATTTATTAAGGTCAGGTTCTTTCAACGGTCTTCCATCCTTAAAGAACGGTTCTTCACCATTCCATGCCCGCACCGGCATGTCTTTCATATGCTCAGGCAGTTCAAATACAAGCCCACCTATATATGGATGGAGTGCTTCCGCACCTGTCTTTTGTGCCATTGCTATGCAATCTTCTAACGAGCCAGCTAAAACGCCGGTTTTTGCATCTTTATCTATCTTTTTGATGCAGGATATCGAATCTGCCAGAAATGAAGACCATACAATATATTTTTCCATTCCATATGATTTTACAAGCTTATAAGCTTCATCCTCTATTCCCTCATAACGTACTTTGCTCGTTTTTAATTCTATATTAATTAACAGTCCGTTGTTTTCACAATATGGTTTTAAAAGTCCAAGAACCTCCGTCAAAGTTGGAATCTGTGCATATCTGCCGTCATTTGATGTTATCTTGAAACTTTTGAGTTCATCAAGTATGCAATCTTTTATATCTTTGTCAATTCCCGTAACACGTCTTGCATTTTCGTCATGAAATACAACTATTTTCTTATCCTTACTAAACTGTATATCCAGCTCAACACCTGTAATTCCTTTAAGCTCGGCCGCCGCCTTGAAGCTTTCAAGCGTATTTTCAGGATAAAGCGTGCAGCAGCCCCTGTGTGCCCATACTCTCGGCTTTTTTATATCCTTGCCAAACAATTCTTTCTGTTTTTCCTGGACCTGTGGTCTGTTCCACTCGATGAATTTTTCCATAACATCTGCTGTTGCTATTGAAATTTCACGATTTGTGCAGGCTTCTGTACCCGTCCATATTGATATCTTCCGGCACTCGCTGTCTAAATCGTCAGATTCATTTATCTTATTTATATTGTTTACATTATTTATAAACTTTTTCAACTCATATTGCAGTCCTGAACCCTCATAAGCATATTTGTACACTTCTTTTTTATTCGGGTCTTCGTATCTTATCTCAAATTCTTTTGTAAGCCACCATGGTGACTTGGCAAGAATATATCCGTTTGTTCCCGATATGAGAAGCTGGCCTTCTGTCTTTACACCAAGCCCTGTCTTTACTTCAGCAGATTTACCGCCAAATGAAAAAACTGCCTTTGTATATGCATCAACACCGTTCACAGCCCGCATTGAATTGAATCTTACGTCATCGTAATCGCATCCTAGAAGTTCAAACACCGGCATACATACATAACTACCAAACTCAAGGAAACTTCCGTTGTAATCCTGTGCCATATATTCTCTCGTATTAACAGGAGTAAGTCTGGAAAATGCCGCCTCAACATCTATGATTCTTCCTATTTTTCCACTCTTTGCAGCTGCCATCATGGCATGAAATCCCGGACAGTAAGCAGTCTTTACAGCTTCCATAAATACAACATTATTTTCTTTTGCAAGGCTATACAGTTCTTCCGCCTGTGCTTTTTTAAGCACTGCAGGCTTCTCGCAAATAACATGTTTTTTATTATTTAACATATATTTTGCATACTCATAATGTGTCTCATGCAAAGATGCAATATATACAGCGTCTGTAAGCATAGTAAGCTCCTCAAGACTATCTGTATAATTTTCTATTCTGTGCTGTATTGCAAATTTTTCTGCACTTGCAGCCTTTGGATTATATACACAGCTTACATATGCACTTTCAATCCCGGCAAATGCCGTATCTGCAAACCTTGACGCAATTCTTCCTGTTCCGATTATTCCGATTCTCATAAGTTTCTACTGCCTTTCCGCTTCAAGACCTCTAGCCTTCATTTTCTATTCTTTCAGCCATATATTCTCCAATAGAACATATTGTTTTTAAAACACTTGCAGACATTCCCTTGGGAAAACTGTTCATTGTAGGAAATGTCTCAAAGCTGAGCGTTCCATCAAATTTAATATCTTTTAGACCTTTATAAATTCTGTCCCACACCTGGCCTTCTGACTCATTCGTACCAAATGTATATGGCATCTGATGTAAATCACCAATAGCATCATTTTCATGAATATGAAGAACTTTCAGCCTGCTGCCAAGTTTTGTTATGAATTCATATGGATCTCTTTTTACAAGCTGGAGATGTCCCGTATCAAGACAGAACCCGAATAATTCCTCTCCCGCATAATCATTTAACGTATCAAGATACCATATGGCATCATCAGGGTCAGCACACACACCCTCAACAATTCTCTGTCCGATACCCTCATAAAGATTTTCAAAGCAGATTCCGACATTGCACTGCTTTAACAGTGGAATGAGCATCTTAAAATACTCAATATTTTTCGCACGTTCAACATCTTTTCCATACACATACTGCATTTTAAACGGATGAACAACCATCCACGGAACACTTAAAAATTCCGCTATCAATATGTTTTTAGGTATTACATTCCCCTGCATATATTCATTCTGTTTTCCTCTTCCAATAACATTTACCGGATAAGGTGCATGCATCTGTGACGGACTAATCCCCGTCTTTTCCATTGCAATCATGTATTCATTGAAATATACAAGCAAATCTTCTACTGAAGCATCAAAAAATCTATTAACATTACCGGCGTATAAATCTGAATTTTTCAAAAATGTATCTATACTCAGGTCAACTTTTTCAAATCCGGCATCTTTAATAAACTGAAAGCCTTTATCTACTGGCATATCAGGAAGGATTCCTTTTGTCTGTACTCCTACTTTAAGCATTTTTCACCTCACAACTTACTACATATAATAATGGTCCCAATAGCATCTGTATTCGACGCCCATGCTGTCAAGCTGTGCACCGATAGCATCATAATACATATTGCAAATCCACACATTTCGCTCACTTTCCGGAACATTAAGGATTTCATCAGGCGATTTCACAGGTATTCCCCATCTTTCTTGACCCTGGATTTCAGAATTATTATCAACAAGAAATGCAGGTGGATACTTATCTCCCCAGTTCTGCATATAATTAAGTGCCATTCTTCCTGCCCCGAAAAGAATAATTTTCTTTCCGTCATCCGCGAGATATTCTTCAGTCTTAAAACAGCTCTCTATCCACTCTTCATACATTGCTTCAAGAAGTTCTGCCATTGATTTATGAAGCTTTGCCGGTGTTCTTTTAAATGTGCCTTCAACATTAAATACAAATCTTCCGTCAAATCCTGTTCTTGACAAATCGCCTATTATATTGCCCCAGTCTGTTGAAAGCAGTCCTCTTCCTGTCGTAAATGTATATGGCATCTGATGATAATCGCCTTTTCCGTCGTTATCGTTAATATGCATTATACCGGTCTTTTTACCGCACACTCTAACCATATCCCTCACGTTTATACCAAGAAGATTAGCATGTCCAACATTGATACAGATTCCAAATTTATCACAGCCTGCAAGCAGATTAAGTTTATCTGTAAGTTCAACAAGCCTTGAACCTTCAGAATAATCATTATGATAGAATCTGCCATTATCATTCGTATAACCATTTTCTATAAAAACATTAACATCTGATGCAGCAATTTCATTGACACATTCGTCAATAATCTGTTCCAAAACAGACGCTTTTTTCACATTTTCTGTATCAATAACAATATATGCATTGTATCTGTCTGCAACAGATATTGCATCCTTAAATATCTGCGAAGCATTTTCTTTTAAAAATCCTTTATCTGTAAAATCACACAGACTGATTGCAATTCCGTCAATATTTCCACTATTTTCAAGAATCATATCTGCACTTTTACAACCAGTATAATCCAGTTCAAAATTCTCTAATCCGGCTTTAATTACGCCATGCAAGTCCATTCCGTCAACGTACTTAATTCCTGACTTCATTTATCTTCCCCTTTCCGTTGTCTAGAAATCATCAATTTTTTCTGTTTTTCTTCTGCTCCATGAATTTTTCAACAAACTCAGACATTATAGTTGATTCACCCGCCGTAAGCTTGTAATCCTTCTTATCTGTCCCATTTATCTTGGAAACAAAATCACTTATTTCATATCTCAGACCGTCTCCCTGGAATCTAGGCTCAAAATGCTCAATCTTTGATGAATCCTCGTATCTTACATCAAACTTCTTCATAAGCCACCACGGAGATTGTGCAATTATATATCCTTTTGTTCCTGAAACAACAAGCTGTCCTTCTGTTTTTACGCCAACGCCTGTCTTCACTGTTGCAAATCCGTTGTCATAGCGTATATCAACCTTTGTATACAGGTCAACTCCATTGCCATCATATATACTGTCAAAAGTAACTGATGTGTAATCTTTTCCCATCAACTTAATTACCGGCACAAGCACACTTGGTCCAAACTCCAGAAATGCACCGCCATATTCTGCATCTGTACGTTCTCTTGAAAGCGGGTCTGCAAGTCTTGTAAAGGATGCTTCTACGTCAACTATATCCCCGATTTTTCCACTTTTTGCGACATTGATAAGTTGCTGGAATCCCGGACAATATGCTGCTTTTACAGCTTCCATGAGCACCAGGCCTTTTTCTTTTGCACTTGTATACAATACTTCACTCTCTTTTTTGGTAAATGAGAGCGGTTTTTCCGAAAGCACATGTTTTCCTGCTTCTATAGCTTTTTTTGCATATTCAAAATGTGTTTCGTTAGGTGAAGCTATATACACGGCATCTACATTTTCAAGAAATTCTTCATAATCACCTGTATAACACTTTATTTTCTCGCATTTTTCAAATCTCTTTGCACTCTCATCTACCGGATTGTAAGCACATTCTATCGTAAGTCCACTTACATATTTTGATTCCGATATAAATCTTGGTGCAATTCTTCCCGTACCTACTATGCCAATTCTTACAATTTTAAACTGTTTTTTTCTAAGAAATGTTGAAGAAATATTGGGCGTTCTCTCAAGATAGACTACTTTACAGAAGGCATTAAGATAATCAAATGTTCCTACCCAGTCTGAACCAACAGTAAATATATCCGCACCGTATTTTTGAATATCTTCAATTTTCTGCCCATCATGATCTTCAACAATAATCATGTCGGCAAAACCTGTCTTTTTGACATTCTCTATACGCTCAATTATAGGGTCAACAACATTGACCTTACCCCTTGCTTCGTCAAAATGCTCAGTTGTAACGCCAACTATTAAGTAATCACCCAACTCTTTTGCTCTTTTTAAAAGATTATAATGTCCCTGATGAAATAAATCGAATGTTCCGTATGTAATTACTGTCTTCATATCTTTATACCCATCTGGCTGTAAAGCTCCCTTTTCTGTTTGTTATAAAATGGGTATTCATGACTGCTGTTAGCAATTATCGGAGTCATATAATTTTCACCGTATTTTTGTTTTAATATCGCATCGTATCCAACCGGAACAGGAATTGTTGTATATTCAAAAGGCATCTCTATTGCTTCGCTGTAATATTCTTTTGGATATACATCCAAAGGTCTGGGACCCGCATGGTCTGACATTAATGCCAGCTTATCGGATTCATTTTCTTTATACATCATTCTTAAACGCTCACTCAAATCCAGGAACTGACTTTCCAACGGCTTATTATAATTAAAACGTACGCCACATTTTTCCTCAAGATACCTTGCATTCTGAAGCACGGCTTCCCTATTGCTCTCACAACTGTTAACAATCTGTGCAAACACATCTACTATTTTTATCATTTGGCACTGAAATTCATCCTCTTCTTTAGTAGGAGCAACATAATCAAGCGGAAATATGTCAATTCCAACTACCCAAGGACAACCATAAAATTTTTTTAGATGTTCGTCATCAAATCTTATGCACTTTCCATTTACAATTCTTGAATGAAAACTATACCACTCTTTTTCAGTATGTATATTTACAATATCATATCCTTCAACCTCTCTCATAACAATATTACAAAACTTTGTATAATCATCTCTTTTCATTGTAATATCCATATCATCATCCCACGGAATATACCCCTTATGTCTTACAGCTCCAAGAAGTGTTCCCCAGTCTGCAAAATATTGTATATTATTTTTTTTACATATCTCATCAACAACACTTAAAACCTTTAACTGTGCTGCCCATGTTTTTTTCATCATTGTTTCTACATAAAAACTGTTTCTTATTTCTCCTTCAAGAAATCCATCCGGTATATTCATATTAATCTCCATTTCACACAACATGCTTTTTTAATATCGGCATTAAATTGTTGTCTTTTTACTCAAAATATATATAATAATATTATAATTCAATAATTTATATTTAGCAACTTATACGAAAGGATAATAGATTTATATGCTCGATTTTTCAAAATACGGATACTCCGGCGATACTCCACAGCCTGTATTCAACACAAAATGGTATTCAGGCTCTGACTCATATTCAGATGGTGACGTAGAAGAAACCATTTTAAAAATAATTGCCCAAAACAATTCAACTGATTATTCAGAAGCTATAACACGTAATTTTTCATGGCCTGTTTTTTACCATCTTACGCACTTCAGGCAAAATATCTTGAACTGGTATGCATTTCAGGAAAATTCAGATATTCTTGAAATTGGATGTGGCATGGGTGCTATAACAGAACTTCTATGTCAGAAAGCAAAAAGCGTAACATCCGTTGAGCTGTCAAAACGTCGAGCAAGTGCAGCTTACCTCAGATGCCGCAATTATTCCAATCTCGAGATAATAGTAGGTAATCTCAATGACATTGAATTTGAAAAAAAATTTGATTATATAACATTAATTGGAGTTCTTGAATATCAGGGAAGATATACCGATTCTGAAAATCCTTTTAAGGATTTTTTAAGCAAAATTAAATCTTTGTTAAAACCAAATGGAAAACTCCTGATTGCAATAGAGAACAAATATGGATTAAAATACTGGTGCGGTGCAAGAGAAGACCACACAGCTATTCCTTTTGATGGTCTTAATCAATATATTTTGAGTAAAACAGCTCAGACATTTTCAAGACAGGAGCTTGCTGATCTTGTAAAAAATGCAGGATTTGAAAATTCATTTTTTTATTATCCTCTGCCTGATTACAAATTCCCGCAGGTTATATATTCTGATGAATATCTTCCTAAAAATTCATCAATAGATAACTGGCTTCCATACTACTATCCTGACACTTCAACAATGATTGCCGATGAGACGCTTATATATAAGGATATTATAAAAAATAATGTTTTTCCGTTTTTTTCAAATTCATTTTTTGTTGAATGTGCAGTTAATAAGAATGATCATGTTGGTTACACAAAATATATAGTTTCTTCTCCTTTAAGAAAAAAAGAATACAGAATTAATACTGTCCTTAACGAAGATGGATTTTTTAAATATGCAGAAAAAGCAAGTGAAAATCAACTTTATAATATAGAAAATATATATAATAACCTTATTAAATCCGGTATAAATATTGCACATATCAAAAAAGATAAACTATCACTTTCAATAGAAACCATAACAGGCACCAGCCTTACTTCGGAATTTATCAAATTATACGAAGCAAAAGATATTGATTCAATAATTAGCTTATGGAAACGTTTATACTGCGAATTAAAAAGCAGTTCGCCATCCACGGTTTCCGAAAAAAATATACTTATAACAAACGGTTTAACAGACAATTTTTATCTGAATAAAAATGACAAACTGCTTGAATATGGATATATTGATATGATTCACAAAAATTGTTTTGTAAACAATGATAAATTCACATGGATAGACCAGGAATGGGCAATTAACGGACTTCCTGCAAGCCTTATTCTGTTTTATAATATATATAATCTATACTCAGCAAATAGTTGGATGGAAAAAATTCTTCCAGCCATAAAGCTTCTGGATTATTTTGAAATATCAGTTTATTCAGACATATATACAACATTCTGCAAAAGCTTTATACAAACTATACTTGACCCCAATGTTACTGCTGCATATGGATATTTCAGGCGGACAAATTTTTCAAATATAACTGATAATATTGATTTAATCTCAAGGCCAAAATACAAACCTGTTGATAATGATTTAAAAAATCTCAATGAATTTTTGGCAAAAAAAGATTTTGACGGTGCAATTAATTTTGTAACTTCTCTGGATAACCAAATTATATTGAAAAAATTTCCAAAGATGCCGGCACTTATTGTAAAATATCTTAATGCTTCTGATATAGAAAAAAACTATATTAAAAACTACTACTCAAGTTATGAAATAATAGAATCCTCAAATATCTAACAACTGGAAAAAGCCAAAGTACGTGATTATACAAAACTTTGGCTTTTTCTTACAATTATTTTCCGACAATATCCATTATCTGTTTAAGTCTTAATATATAATTATATTTTTCTTTTACTTTCCTGTATCCATTTTGTGCTATTGTACGCCTCTCATCATCATGCTCAAGATAATATCTGCACTTATTGATACAATCTTCCTCACTTTCGTAAAAAACGAAGTCCTCACCAGGAATAAAATCTATCAGAAAATCTTCCTGATAATTTGTTAATAAAAAACCACCTGCTCCCATTATATCAATTGCCCTTAATGGCATTCCGCTTTTAATACTTCTCAATGTAATATTAAGATTAATTTTACTATATCTGAACACAAATGGCATTACATTATAATAATCAACGCTTCCCATATTATTTATCTTAGGCAAATATGGTGTTGCATTATGTGTATATAAATTAGTCTTAAAATTTTCTGAAACACATGATAATATATTTTTACGTTCTAACTCGGCCAGTTTTCGTGCAATAAAATAATTGGAATAAATATAGTTAGGTGTTTCTATTCCATCCTTATTATGCGTATATGGCATTTTTTCTTCAAGCTCTTTTAGAATATCACCTGTAAGCAGTTCATCAATAAAATAATATCCGTACACTTTAAGCTGTGCCTGCATTATACCATCAAGATATCCTTTGGTATATTCGGAAAGATTATTCAGTCTATCGAAAAAATTATATTTTTCATCATACATTGAACCCAGAAACGAAACATCACATTTTAATTTTTCTGCCGCATCTTCCGAACACGTCATATTATCAAGCCTGTCTATATTAACAGCAAGTGGCATATAGTAAACCGTATTTATGCCCCCGTTTTTAAATTCGTTATATAAACTACTATCAAATATAAATATATAATTACAATCATTTAATATTGAATATGAATATAATGAAACAAGAGGACTGTCATATACAACAGAAATATATTTTATATTGTGTTTTTTGCAGTTATTAGATACAATAGGAAAATAATTGATTGAAAAAACATAATCATATTTTTCTTTCATATACGAATCAAATAATGTATCAAATTCCGAATTCGTCCTGTCCATTATTTTATTAGTATCTACACTTACAACATTATAACCAAGTTTGTTATAACACTCTATAATATCTTCTTTTCCAAATACATTCCAGTTAAACATTAATATCTTTTTCATTTTCAAATAATTTTTTCACCTCATCTGCTCCGTTTATGTAAGCCTTTACAACAGACATTCCACGTTTTGCAGTATCTTTCCAAATATCATCTTTATCAGATAATTCATATATACCTACAGCTTCATTTGTTTCTACTTCTCTGGCATAATTATCTATAAGGCTGTTCTCTGAATATTTTGAAACTGTATCAAGCAGGCTTTTTATCTTTTCATAACATATTTTATTAGATTTTTCATCAATATTTTTACCCATTTTTTCATATTCATCAAAACATTCCTGATAAATCTCTTTTATTTTATCACATTTTTCAACACCCTGAATATATATATTATCTATATCATCAGAATTATCAAACGAATATATCAATGTTTTATCACTTATTATTTTATTAAAATCAAACTCTTCATTACAATACTTTTTAATCGCATAAATAAAACGCATATTTTCTGCACCATGTATTAATGCACCACCCTCTGTTGCATTAATAACATGTAATTTTTCATCTTGTAATATACAATCTTCATACCAATCTCTATAAACCTTAAAATTAATATATGTAAGCATCTGGCTTCCATCTATTCCTTCTATTGTTGTATATTGATTCTTCTCATCTTCACTGATAGGTTTTTCATCGTATACAACTGATGCATGTTTTTTATTATTTGTAAATGCAAGATCCTGTCCAATTAAAATTATATTTTTAAATCCAAGATATCTGGCTACAGAAAATGCTGAATTAGCAACTGAACCACCGCTGTCTATAAAATCATTCTCTATGCCAAATTTTTTCAGGATATCGCTCATATATCCGCTATTGTTATATAATATTCTTGCTTTTCTGTTATTGCATATTGCATCATATGTGGCATGAACACTATAAAAAAATGGTATATTATTAATCATGTCATTTTCAAATAAAACACGCTCTTTATCTGAATCAAGTGTAACAAAAGCATCTGGCATAATATTATTTTTTAACATCATTCTTATTGCCGAATCAACAGCCAATATCATGGCTTTGCCTTTTGCTTCTTTTAGATATTTTATATTTTTATCAAGTGATGGACCAGCAGCAACAATAATTGCCGGAATTCCATCAAAATTCTGTGTCGCTAATTTTTGTTTGAGTTTTTTTATATCAACCCCATTTTTTAAAAATTGTATATTTTTTATAATATTAGATGTGGCAATATCTTTCCATCTTACAACTGAATTATTATTTATCTTTATATCTGTCAAATAGCTTCTACACATCTGTTCAAATTGCTTTATTTTATCAAAATAAAGCACATCATATCCCGGCAGAGTATAAATCATAATGTTATTAAAATTAACATAACCAATAAAACTATTAATATATACTTTTAAATTTTTCATATTGATATCATCCACTATAAAAAAACAATTTTTTTGCTCAAGCAGATCTGATATATCTGTATATATATAATTATACTCAAATATTTTTTTATCTGGTTCATATACTATAATTGGCGTTTTATCTGATACATTTGATAATACAGTACGTATGTATTCCATATTGGACATTCCACATATTATAACAGTATTATAATATTCAATCTTTGGAAGTGTCTTAGCCCATATATCGCATGCATTTTTACACATCACAGTACTATTTAGATAAACTATTCCATTTTTAGTATTAACACCTATATTTCCACTGCCATCTATAATTATATCTTCATCATTATCAAGACAGTGATTATTAATACTTAAAAAATCGTTATATATTTGTACTTCTTTTTTTAATATGCTACTCTTGTTTTTTTCAAAATTTTCTATGTCAACACTGTGATGTTTAACATATGAAGCTTTCATATATTCATTAATATCTTCTGTAGAATTATCAATAATCTTTTCAATATTAACAAGAACATCCGCTAAACCTATTACACTCTGTGCTTTAAAATTTTGTTGTAACTGATATATAATGTTATCATGTATACTTTTGTTCTCAATATACGAATATATGATTTGAGCATATTGTGGTATTTTTTTATATCCCTCTACATCATTCTGATATAATAAATCTCTTATTTCTTTTGTTATATCCAATATTTCCTTTTTTGTAGCCATAATTAATTATATTCCATTTTCTCTAAACTATAAAAAAAATAGGCTGGTCTTTTGAAAGACCAGCCTTCTAAAAGCTTATATATTACTGTATAAGTGAAAGAACACCCTGTGTCTGCTGATTAGCCTGTGCAAGCATAGACTGACCTGCCTGTGAAAGGATGTTATTCTTGCTGTATTCAACCATTTCACTAGCCATATCTGTATCACGGATACGTGATTCAGCTGACTGTGTATTCTCGCTTGTTGTATCAAGGTTGTTGATTGTATGCTCAAGTCTGTTCTGAAGAGCACCAAGTGTTGAACGCTGTGTTGATACCTTATCAATAGCTGCCTGAATTGCTTCCATAGCCTTACCAGCTGCTGAGAAGCTTGACATCTTGAGTGAATCAATACCAAGACAAGCTGTGTTCATCTTACCGATACTTACAGAAATCTTCTGTCCTGATAATGCACCAACCTGAAGATTCTTACCGCTGAAGCTTCCGTCTAAGAGGTTCATTGTGTTGAACTGTGTTGTAGACTGGATTCTGTTGATTTCTGACTGTAACTGGTCAATTTCAGCCTGGATAGCAGTTCTATCTGTTGATGTATTTGTATCATTAGCTGCCTGTGTTGCAAGCTCGTTCATTCTCTGTAAGATTGAATGTGTCTCATTAAGAGCACCTTCAGCTACCTGAATAAGTGAGATACCATCCTGTGCATTTGAAGAAGCTTTGTTAAGGCCTCTGATCTGGCTTCTCATCTTTTCTGAAATTGAAAGACCTGCTGCGTCATCACCTGCACGGTTAATCTTGTAACCTGATGATAACTTCTCTGTAGACTTAGATAATGCACTTGAAACGCCATTCATCTGTCTGCTTGTGTTCATTGCTGATAAATTATGCTGTACTACCATAATTATAATCCTCCTTGATTTAATTATCCTTTTTCTATATAACAGTGATTTCAATTAATCCTATTAATCTACTATCATCTGTTTGAACTATATATCGGTTTATATTCGATATCACTTAACCTTTTTTTTGAAATTTTTTAGATATTTTTTAATTTTTGCATTTGCTTATGTTTTTTCTTTTTAATGAAAGAATTATTTTATCCATCTTCTTGACAAAGAGCCAAAAAAAGAACTGCCACCATTAGGCAGCAGCTCTTTTATTATAGTAGTGCTTATGATTAACCAATGAGTGAAAGAACACCCTGTGTCTGCTGATTAGCCTGTGCAAGCATAGACTGACCTGCCTGTGAAAGGATGTTATTCTTGCTGTATTCAACCATTTCACTAGCCATATCTGTATCACGGATACGTGATTCAGCTGACTGTGTATTCTCGCTTGTTGTATCAAGGTTGTTGATTGTATGCTCAAGTCTGTTCTGAAGAGCACCAAGTGTTGAACGCTGTGTTGATACCTTATCAATAGCTGCCTGAATTGCTTCCATAGCCTTACCAGCTGCTGAGAAGCTTGACATCTTGAGTGAATCAATACCAAGACAAGCTGTGTTCATCTTACCGATACTTACAGAAATCTTCTGTCCTGATAATGCACCAACCTGAAGATTCTTACCGCTGAAGCTTCCGTCTAAGAGGTTCATTGTGTTGAACTGTGTTGTAGACTGGATTCTGTTGATTTCTGACTGTAACTGGTCAATTTCAGCCTGGATAGCAGTTCTATCTGTTGATGTATTTGTATCATTAGCTGCCTGTGTTGCAAGCTCGTTCATTCTCTGTAAGATTGAATGTGTCTCATTAAGAGCACCTTCAGCTACCTGAATAAGTGAGATACCATCCTGTGCATTTGAAGAAGCTTTGTTAAGGCCTCTGATCTGGCTTCTCATCTTTTCTGAAATTGAAAGACCTGCTGCGTCATCACCTGCACGGTTAATCTTGTAACCTGATGATAACTTCTCTGTAGACTTAGATAATGAACTTGCTACACCATTCATCTGTCTGCTTGTGTTCATTGCTGATAAATTGTGCTGTACTACCATAATTGTTTCCTCCTTGAAATTACTGTGGCATCCTTGCCACAAATATTATTTTTAGGTTATTTATTTAATAACCTGTTATATATTATATCGGAGATTCGTATTTAAACTTTACCCCCAAAAATATAATCTTTTTACTTTTTTTGGTCCATAAGATGCGGTTCAAAATTAAGTTTATTCATACTGTTATAATATGTACTTGCCGCCTGAGTATTCTTTTTTGCATTTGACACTTCTTTTTTCAGCATTGCAAATTTTTTTTCTGCAAGTACTTTATTTCTTGCTTCCTGTGCCTGAACCCTTACTGCAAGTTCTGTAACACTTTTTATTAATTCTTTGATAACTGATATTTCTGATTTGTATTCATCTTTATGTCCATCAAGAATCTGCTTTACTCTTGCAAAAAGTGCATTAAAGCCATCATCCAATTTTTCTATTTTATCTATAAGTTCTGACTTTGCATCTATATTTTCACGAAAATTTTTATCATTAAATTCCGATTCCAACAATATACTGTTTTGTGTTTCATTTAAATCTATAATTTTCTCAAGTATATCTTTTTTCATAACCAGACTATCTGTCATCATCTGAACATAATTATCTGTTTCCATTTTTCACCGCCTTAATAAGCAGACCTATTTAACTTTAGCTTTAACCATAACTTCTTTCCATGTATCACGCATGCCACGAAGTTCATCTAAAGCTCTCTCCAGAAGCTCCTTATCCTTTTTTATATTAGCCTCTATTAAAAGGTCATATATATATCTATATATTTTATCAAAATCTTCTGCAACCGGATATTTATGATTAAGAGTTGCCTGGAATTCTTCTATTATATTTTCCACTTTTACAATATTATTATGTGTTTTTTCCATATCATTCTGCTCTAAACCAATAATAGCTATATTACAGAATTTTATAGCTCCCTCATATAAAATAAGTGTTAACTCTGCTGGTGATGCAGTGAGAACTTTATTTCTGTTATACTCTGCATATGCCTGATTTGCCTGATTAAATGCCATCCCTTAGTAACCTGTACCTTTCTTTAAAGCACATATATCTGCACATTATTTTATGCAGATATATGAACTAATTATTTTAAGAGAAATATCCTGAAAGTGAAGACTGTGTCTGATTAAGCTTAGCAAGTGCAGACTCCATCTTAGAGAATTTATTGTAATAATAATCTTCCCATGTACTAATTTCTGATTCCTTATCAGATATCTTTGTTGTATATGTTGAATATTCTGATGCCATCTGCTTATCATTATATATCGTATATATACTACTCATACTTGTTGATGCCATTCTCTTTGTCAAATCATTGTAAAGATTTGTCGATAATTTAGAGAAAAATGTAACAACAGTATCTGGGTCACTTGCAAGAGCTGCTCGTAACTTATCTTCATTTGACGATGATACAGAATCATCTGAATCACCATCTATATGGAATACACCTTTTTCATTAGTACTAGAACTGAAATATCCTTGAGTTTTTATACCAAAACTTGACAAAGAATATTTCTTGCCATTTACTTCTATAGATGATGACATAATCGTCTTCATAGCTGTCGATGTATTGCCAAGCGTTGAATCTTTTCTTAAAAGAGAATCTTTAATCTTCTTCTCCCACTCTTTGACTTCATCATCTGTCATTGCCTCTTTCTCATCGCTTGTAAGAGGTTCATAACCCTTGGAACTATCTGCATTGTAAGCTGTATCCATAGCTTTAATCAATTCATTATAATCTTTGAAGAAATCTTTAATCTGCTTATAGATACCATCTGTATCTGTATCTGTTGTAATTGATACTGTTTCATTGCCTGTAAGTGCTGTTGCCTGGATTGTAAGGCCATTAATTGAAAAATTATTGGTATTATTCTTAAATGTTGCACCATTTAATACAATCTCTGAATCGCTGCCTGTAATTCTTACCGCACCTGTTGAATCATCACCTGATGAGCTTACCATCTGCTTTGCAAATGCTACTTTTGCATCTATTGCAACATCTGAGTCAGACTTAATCTTTGCATTATCTGTATCAACTTCCGCGACAATCTTATCATATGCTGATGTATCTGCATCGTCTGCTGTTGCAGCAACTGCACTTCCGTCATCTTTTATTGTAACATATGAAGCTGTATTTTCCATTGTTTTTTTATTAGTCTCATATGTTGTAATATTATTATTTAACGCATCAATTGATTTCTTTTCAGCATTATATTCTGTAAGCTTGCCATCTTTTTCAAGCTTATCTGTATCATATACAAGATTGCCACTGCTGTCTTTTACATCGTTGCCATCATCATCTTTTTTAACGTAATCTTTATATTTATCATTAAAATCCGTCTGTTCTTTTGATAACTTTGCTTTTGCATTATCAATGCCTGCCCATGTATCGTCAGCATCTATAGTATCTACAACTTTTTTAGCTGCATTGTACTTATCTGCATAAGATTTTGCCCGGTCAGCATAATTAATCTTTTTGCTTTCGTATGCAGACTGCTTGATTGCATCAAGCTCAGCCGTGCTATACTTAGCCCACTTTGTATATTCAGCCATATCTGCTGAAGCATTGCCATTGCTGTCTTTTGTTGTATATATTCCCAAGCCTTTAAGTGTATTAAGACCATTTTCATTATTAGCAACTATTGAAAAATCATGGCTTTCACCTGACTTGGCTGCACTGATAAAAAATCTCTGGTTATCAGAATCAAAGTTCACATTAAGTCCAGATGCCTTTAACTGTGTAACAAAATTATTCACAGTCATATCATCTGTAATCTCTATATCTTTTATGCTACCATCTACGCTTACTGAAATCTTGCCATCTTTTATATCACCAATTCCAGTTACACTAGTAAGCTTAGAATCTCCTGTAAGCTTGGTTTTACTTCCATTTTCATCTGTAGCACTTATAACACCGCCAGTCAGATATCCTGTCGCTGCAAGTTTGTTAACTTTAAGTGTCTGTGTTCCATTTACAGCCGATGAACTTGCTGTGACTTTAGCATATGAACTGTTTGAAACACTTGCTGTCTTTAAATTATAATTTTTTGACCATCTGAATGATGACAATTTCCCTGTGTAAAAGCTGTAAATACTTTTATTCATAGTCTTCCAGCTCTCCTGCTTCCATGAAAGTTTTGTCTGTGCTTTTACAAGGTTATCCTTCTGTAATGTATATGATGATACTAAAGCACTTACGAGTGATTCAGTATCAAGACCTGATGATAATCCTGATAATCTTATTGGCATATTATACTCCTATCTGCACCTCCGTGTGCTTAAACAATCATTGTATACTTATCTCTTCTCATCAACAAGAATTCCGGCTATCTCCCATGCTTTTTCAAGCATCTTAAGTGCCTTCTCAGACGGAATTTCTTTTATCACTTCATCTGTATCCCTGTCTTTAATTTTAATTGTTATTCTGTTAGTTGGCTCATTATAGCCGAATTCAGCTACAGTATTGCGGTTAATAATCTTATTAATCTCGCTCATGTCTTTCATTGTTGCAGCATTTTTTTCAGAATTGTCTGAAGTCTGATTATTACCTGTATTATCTGTCTGCTGACTTTTGACAACATCTGCCTGCTTATTCTGTGCAGTGTCAATTGCTTCAACATTAGTTACAGGTGCCGGCTGGCTTGCAGCTGTGTTTGCCTGATAACTCTGTGCTGCTGTAACTCTGCTTATTGATTCCATTCCCATCTTAAATCCACCTCCGTGTGATAGATAATATCATATTTTCCTATGTGCTACGTTGTATATCGGAAAAATGAGTTTTATAATTAACCCGTTTTTCTATTTTTTTGTAAACAACTCTTTGATATTTTTTATATCTACAGACTGTGCCGCCTCCTTGTTGGCATTCTGAATCTGCATATATACTTCTTTTCTATAGATTGGAACTGATTTTGGTGCTGATATACCGATTTTAACCTGGTCGCCTTTTATCTCGATTATAGTAATCTCTATGTCATCATTGATAATAACTGCCTCATCTTTTTTTCTTGATAATGCCAGCATCCTACTCACCATCCTTCTGTTTTTTTGCATCAAGTATATCGTAAATAGGAAATCTAACCTGATAATCTTCATTACCGGCAATGAGCTGCGTTCCTTTCATTGTGTCCATATTTACTATTATCGGTGCTTTAAGATTGCATGTCATCTTTGTAAGGTCCGATGGAACTGTTATTGTGACATACACGGCAAGATATGCATTTTCTATATCTTCACCAAGTGATTTTATAAATTCATCTTCCACTATAGGATCGTAATCTTCTTTTACAATTTCCGGTTTGATAATAGGAAGTGCAAGCGAAGGTTCTTCTGCTGACTGAAGCCACATTATTGTATTTTCTGATTCCTTTTCGGCATCAACAACTATCGTGAACTTTTTGAAATCTTCAAATCCTATTATTCCTTTTTCAAATGTTATTATTTTATCTTCTGTTGTATCAATTTCCCCAAACCATTTTGTTTGTATTTTCATGCTAAATCAAACCTTTCCTTAATTTTATAAGAAATCAAGCAATGTCTGCTGTATTACTTTGCTTGCCGCTGTAAGAGAAGCATTGTATACAAGCTGTGCTGCAGAATATCCAACTACAACTTCTTCAAGGTCAATATCTTCATTTTCTGATTTGAGATTTGTAAAGTTCGTTTTCTGTTCTGTAAGTCTGCTCTTTGTAAGATTAAGTCTTGTCATTCTGTTACCTGCATCTGCTTTTGCGAGCGATGCCTGTTCCTGATAACCCTGCATTGTACCGACACAATACTCAAAGCGGTTTTTCATCTCTTCTTTTGCAAGTTCATTCTGCTTTGTAAGACCTTCCTTTATAGAATTCAACTTGCTCTGTGAATCTTTATCACTGTAAATATCCTGTTTTAACATTCCCTCAACTTTTTCAAGCTGTGCCTCAATATCAATAACATTATTTACTGATGTAATCAAATCATCAATATCTCTTCCCAGATACATATTAAATACTTCGTTGGCTTCTGTATTAACTTTTAACTTCTGTGAGAAGTTGATATTATATTCAATATCTTCTGTTTTCTTTGTATATACAACACCTGCATTATCAGGATTGTTGTCAACACAGTCATAATACATTACAGGATTCAAATCACCTTTTGCAAAGTTATCTTTTCTGTATGTAAATGAAAATCCGTCAGAAGCATATAACTGCTTATATACATTTTCTCCAAGAAGAATCTCACCTGTCGCTGCATTAAATGCTGCCTCATCATCTCCCGGCTGATAATTGGAATCATTAACAGCTGCTGCCGCAATTGTAGTTCCGTCATTTAACTTGATTTCAAATGTGCCTGCATCAGAAACTTTTGTATATCCGATTCTTACTCTGTGAACATCTGCAACATTAGGTGTTATAACATTTCCTGTCGCTGCATCTGTCTTAACATTAAGATTAAGAATATCATCATTAGAATAAGCATTTGTATATACTGTCTTTAATTCTATGTTTTCTCTTGTAAACTCCTGTGTTATTGTAAAATCAGCTTTAGCTGCTGTCTCATCTGACTGATATGTGAGCGGTGTATCTGTCATATAACCTGAAAAGAGATATCTTCCGGCATATTCAACATCGCCTTCCGCATAGTATGCATCGCGAAGTTTATTAAGGCTCTCTGCCAGTGTACTTCTTTCTGAAGGTGAATATGAGTCTGTCGCACCCTGTTCACAATAAGCATAAAGGTCTGTTATTACTGATACAGCTTCGTCTACAGCACCCTCTGTTGTCTTGAGCCACGAATCAGCATCAGGAATATTTTTATTAAGATACTGTGTAACCTGTTCAAGGCTTGAACGAAGACGTAATGCTCTGATTGCAATTACAGGATCCTCAGACGGCTTATTGATTTTTTTCTGCGTAGAAAGCTGTGTTTCAAGCGTATTTACCTGTTTTTTATTTACCTGGATATTGGCCATCGTACTGTTGACCATCATCTGATTAGTTATTCTCATCTATGCCGCTTCCTTTCTTTTATATTCCAGTCTGATTGATAAGCTTGTCATAAATCTGGTTCATGACTGACATCATCTTTGAGTTAAGATTATAAGCCTGCTGGTACTTTATCATATCCATAGCTTCTTCATCTGTATCAACACCCATTATTGAAAGTCTCTGGTTATGTATGCTTGTCTTCAAATCAGTATAATTCTTATACAGATTAACAGCCTTCTGTGAATCAATTGACATATCACTGACAATACTTTCAAGGAAATACGAGCCTGTGCCGCCTGCAAATATCTTTTCGCTCTGAAGTTTATTTAATTCTTCCATTATCTTTGCGTCTGACTCACCGTCATTCTGCTCTTTTTTAATTGCAAGCAAATCAGCATTTTTAAGAAGTTCAGGATTAACTGTTATATTTCCTGCTGACATTACTGTTGTATTTGGCTGCGTTACAAATAATGAAATTCCCTTGCTGCTTCCATCAGACGTGTAACCTGACTTCATTATCTTATTAACTGCATCAGAGAAAATTTTTGCAAATTCATTGAGCTGTGCCTGATAATAAGGAACACCTTTATATGAAACTGTCTTATCTGCCGCCGGTGCTGTCGTAAGCACAAGATTGCCATCTGAATCAGTAACATTGTTACCATTATCATCAGTTTCTATATTTTCATGCTCACCATTATTACCATCTCTTATATCTATTAGACCTTTTAAATGTCCGCTTAAAGATGTGCTGTACATATCAAACTTCTGTCCTGAATTCCACTGTACATCATAAAGGCCTTCTGCGTCTGAGTAATTCTTTTTATCAGTTCTTGCAACCGTTTCAAGTGTATTATAGCTGTATGATGAAACTAATGTCTGTCCGTTGATTCTTACTGAAAAATTAGACACATTATTTCCCATATCTTCTTCTGATGTCTCAAGATTGACAATCTCTGAAAGTTCATCAATCATGGCATTTCTCTTATCACGCAGATCATTTGCATTACCATAATTTGCTTCAATCTGGTTAATCTGTCTGTTAAGTGCAGCTATATTTTTTGCATATGAATTAATCTGCTGGACAGCATCTTTTATCTCGTTATTTGCATCAGCCTGAACATTTCTTAAATTTGTTGTAAGTGTGTTAAAATAATCTGCAAGGCTCTTTGCATTATTGATAAGCTGGTTCTTAGCTGATGTATCTCCAGGTGTAATTGTAAGCTGGTTTACGGCAGAAAAGAAATTTTTGTATTCCTGTGAATATCCGTTGAGTGTAAACTCATCAAGATAATCTTCAATCTGTCCCATATAACTTTCTTTTACTGAATACTGACCGTAATTTGCCATATTATTACGGTATTTTACATCATAGTAACTGTCTCGTATCTGGCTTATTTCTGTAACAACAACACCGGAACCGATAGCACCGTATGTTGTATGTGTTCTTAAAGCATCCGCTGCCTGTGTACCTGCCTGCTGTTTTGTGTATCCTTTTGTATTAATATTAGATACATTGTGGCCTGTTATTGTTAATGACGTATTTGCCGCCTGTAATCCTGAATATGCGATTGTTAATCCAAAAAATGTTGATGCCATATTCTCACTTTTTCCTTTCCGCCATTATCATGAACCAAGTGCTGTAACTATATGTTCAAGCATCTCGCTTATTACATTGACATATCTTGATGAGGCATTGTATGCCTGCTGGTATTTTATCATTTTTTCAAGTTCTTCATCTGATGCAACACCTTCTGACTGAAGTCTCTGGTCATCGTATCCGTCAACCATTGTCTGCTGGTGGTCTACATAATTATAAAGAACTTTTCCCACTGTCGAGAATTCTCCGATAAAGTTATTGTAATATGTGCTGAAATTGCCAACAGCATACATCTGCGGATTTATTGATGCGAAATCACCGTTCCATGCATCAATAAGTTCCTGACCCTTAGCCATATCTTCTTTTCCCTGAAGCGTTGTCATTGGAATCTTTGCTATATCCTGTTCTGCAACAGAATTCATAATTATATTTCCAAGCTTATATTCTGAACGGTCGCCTTTTTCATTCTGGTTATTATGAACATACATGTCATTACCATTAGCATCTTTCATCTTTATATAACGCTTTGTATTAAGTCTTCCAAAGATTTCTGTGCCGACTGTCTTATCTTCATCCATGCCATAATCTGTCTTATCCATGTCAAGCACAGTATAATTGTATGATGTTACGTCAGCCTTATTTTTTAAATCTTTATCAGTATAAAGAGGCTCTGATGATTCGTAGCTGTATGTTCCGTCGCCGTTATCAAAACCTTTTACTTCATTTTTATATTTATCATATAAAACAGCATCTGAAACAGTATAACTGTAGCTGTTTGGCATAATTTCGTTGCCATTTTCATCTGTCAAAGCTGTTGTAAGCTTCATGTCTTTCTCCGGGCAAAGAACATCATTTATCTTTGTCACAATGCCGTTCATAAGCTTATCAACGCCCGCAAGAGCACTAAGGATAACCGATGGTTCTATGTACTTATTATAATATTCCTGCTTCTCCTGATATTTTGCATAATCTTTATCATAGGCCGCTTTTCCGTCCGCTGTTGTAAGATCATAATCAGCTTTATCAGGTTTTACCGGTATATCTGTATAATCGACTTCAATGCTTCCTCTTGCAAGAAGTGTGCCTTTAAGTCCGCCCTTGTCTTTATCTGTCAATGCAGAATACAATTCTGTCTCCGGATATACGTCTCTTTCAAATGCCGGCCATGTCGGAATAAGTAATGTCGAATCATCATTCGTTCTTGATGACATCTGCGTATATGACGACATTGTCACAAATGGAACTCCACCAGCATTTACATATATCTCTCCGCCCTGCACTTCGTAATATGAAATATCAATATACTCACTGAGTTCATCAAGTGCTTTATCTCTCTGGTCTCTCAAATCGTTGGCATTCTCAACACCTGTACCTTCAATCTTTGCAATCTGCTTATTCAGTGAAAAAATCTTTTCACCATAAGCATTGATTTTGTTAATTGCATTGGCAACATCTATGTTAAGAGTTTCCTGATAATCTTTAAGTCCTGAATAAATTGCATCAGACCTTGTCACAAGTGCTGACGCATTCTGTATGAGTGAAGAACGCTTTACAGTACTTGCTGGTTCTTTACTAAGTTCATTAATTGCTGTATACAGATTGTTCAATGCGTCCTGAAATGTTACGCCCTGAAGTTCTCCAAACTGGTCTTCAACTTCTTCAATAGCCTTGTACTGGTTTGAGTAATAACCAAGCCGGCCGTTTTCTGTCCGATATGCTTTATCTATAAATTCGTCTCTTATTCTTCTGATTTCGCTTATCCCAACACCAAGTCCGTATACAGATGCTGAAGGTGAAGCATAGCTTCCACCGATTCTAAGATAGTGTGTATCCCTGAATGCAATCTGCTGTCTTGTATAACCCTCTGTATTGATATTAGAAAGGTTGTGTGCCGTTGTATTTAATGCTGTCTGTGCTGATTTTAGGCCTGATGCACCAACAAACAGACTCGCCATTCCATTAGCCATAAATATCCTCCTGCCGGTATTGCTTATCCGTAAGCCGGGCATATACTCATCCGTGAGTATATAGAACTGCGGTATCCGCCAAATTCTCATTCTTATACAAGTAATGACTCTGGCTTACTGCCCGCATAAATTAAGAAAGCTGCAAAGCAGCTTTTGAAATAATCTTTATAAATTTATATTAATCCGTTACTGCTTGGCGTCAAATCCTCCTGCCGTAGGATATGAATTATTCTGCTCGTAAGCACCTTTACTATAATTACCCGTCTGTGGTGCAACCTTTGAATTCTTTGCAAGATTAAGCTCAAATTCAATCATATCCATCGACTCCTGCAATAACATCTTATTATTCTCATTAACTTTCATCAACTGATCAAGTGTTCTTTTCAGTTTCATATGAACATCCGTAAGAGCTTTTGCATCTTTGGGCTGTCCTGACAACATATCTGCAATATTCTCAATCTTTATTCCTTTTCTAGGAATATTAAGGACATTGCATATATCTCCCACATTCTCATCCCTGAAAGCATCAAGTTTATTAATCTTATCAATGCTTCTTTGCTCAAGTCCAAGAATTTCCTGTAATCTTTCAACATTGCCATTAACAATGGCGGTGGTCTTTTCTTCGGAAAGCTTCAAAAGGCCCTGATATTCTGTATTTTCTTTATCCAACACATCTATAAGTGTCTCTATCAAACTCGCCATCTAATTCCACCGCCTAAAATACTAATGTTTCTGCATCTGCAATTATCTTATCAGCCACATCTTCTGAACTGACATTATATGTTCTGTTTGCAAACTGTGCCCTGAGGGCTTCTACTTTATCCATCCGGACATCTTCTGCCGCATTAACTGCTGACTTTGCTGTCTGATAGCTTTTAGCCGCATTTGAAATTTCAAGTTTATCACTGAACTCAGAACTGCCTGATGTTTTCTTAGCAGTATTCACTTTTGTGCTCGACTTGTAAATCTGGCTTACCGCATTATATGCATCTATACGCATGCTAACCGCCTCTCTTTCTTTTATCTTATGTGAAATGTATCGGCGTTTATTTTATTTTTCTTAACAGCAAAAATCAACTTTTTAAATTACGTTTTTATTTTCTGTCAAGATAACGCATTCTCGCTCTTGAGTTCTTATCTTTTTCATCATCTTCTTCGTAATTTATGGCATACATGCTGCCAAGCTGATTTGCAAGCGTGTTCTTACAAGCCTCGCAATATCTTCCAGATTTTATTGTCTTTCCACAATTTTCACATGGAATACCTATTGGGGAATCATCTGCAAAGCAGAGTCTCTCTTCACGAACCCACTTTTCAAGCTGTCTTACACTCACATCGCAGTCTTCTGAAATCTGATTCATCGTTGCTGAATGGTTTTCCTCTATATAGTCCTTTACAATATCAAACTTTTCCTCTAACTTTCTTACGCAGTCAGGGCAGAGATTCCTATATGAACCACCGATATAGTTATATAATCTTCCGCATCCTCTACAATTTCTTACATCCATAATTTTCCTCCTGTTCCGGCATCACGCCAAACCGCTGTTATTTTACCGGAAATATCCTATACCAGATATTGCATATCGCAACATTACCTCTCAGGACATTCCTCTTCCAATACAAAGGCATGCACCATATACCTTTTCTACCCCGTATTTTTTTAATACCGCAGCACACGCATCAAGCGTCGCACCTGTAGTATATATATCGTCTACCAATAGTATTTTCTTATATTTTACAACATTTTTGTCCGCAATAAAAGCATTTTCAAGATTTTTACTCCTGTCATGTCCCGAAACTTCTTTCATTGGAACTGTATTTTTATTTCTTTTAAGAAACCATGTATTAACCGGGACATGTATAATTTTTCCAAGTTCACACGCAATAATTTCTGCCTGATTGTACCCTCTTGCACGCTGTTTTTTTGCATACATAGGAACAGGAACAATCACATCAGGCGACCATATTTTTATAAGCATACCCAGCTTGTCAGCCATCTGCGTGGCATACCACTTTCCATATTCCCGGCATCCTTTATATTTAAACCTGTATATCGACTGCTTTAATCCGTCTGAATACGAAAAAACAGCCGCCGATCTGTCAAATATATGTTTTGTCTTTGCACAGTCGTGGCAGTATTCTTTGTCATCAACATCTAATGGTTTTCCACATTTCAGGCAGCTTTCATCGCCAATATACACAATTTTTTTAACACACTCCCTGCATATTCCCTGTTGTCTTAATCCAGCCGGCAATGGTATCCCACATATAGGACACGCTGGCGGATATATGAAGTCCAGTGCTTTTCCACAAAATTTTTCCAGAATATTTATGCTTTTACCCCTTTCATTTAAACCGCATTATCCAATTCATATATTTCTTTTATTCTTTCATCTAAAGACGAATAACGTCTCTGTTCAGACTCATTTTGTGCCATCTGATGAAAGCAGTTTTCATTTCCAACCATACATACACATTTTCTTGCCCTTGTAACCGCTGTATACAAAAGATTTTTGTTCATAAGCATCCTTGGGCCGGGATACATCGGAATAACAACCGCTGGATATTCACTTCCCTGCGATTTATGTACCGTAATTGCATATGCAAGTTCCAGCTCTTCAAGCTGTTTAAAATCATATTTCACAATACGCTCATCATCAAACTTTACAGTCATCTGCTCCATGAATGTATTAATCTCTGTAATTATTCCTGTATCACCGTTAAATACTCCGCTTCCGGCATCGTATGTCACTCCGTATTTACTCTTCTTTTCCCATTCCGTCTGGTAATTATTTTTAATCTGCATAACTTTATCTCCCTCACGGAATGTGACTTCGCCATACACTTTTTCCTGTTTTCCTGCCTGTGGCGGATTGAGATACTCCTGCATGATTTTATTGAGTCTTAATGAACCTGTTGCAGATTTTTTAGATGGCGTAAGTATCTGTATTTCATTAATTCCCGCACCGACATAATCCGGCAGTTTTTTCTTTACGAGCGTACATATTGCAGCTATTATCTCATCAGGTGTTTCGCGTCTTACAAAAAGAAAATCTTTACTGTATTTATTAAGAACGACCGGCTCACCTTTATTTATTTTATGTGCATTTATAACTATTTCACTCTCGGCTGCCTGTCGGAAAATCTTTTCAAGCCTTACAACCGGAAAACATCCTGATGCTATTATATCTTTTAATACATTTCCGGCACCGACACTCGGCAGCTGGTCGGTATCGCCAACAAGAATAAGTCTTGTTCCTACCGCAACTGCCTTTAAAAGCGAATTCATTATGCTTATATCAACCATTGACATTTCATCGACTATAATAGCATCTGTCTCAAGCGGATTTTCTTCATTTCTGTCAAAATTAGTTGCAAATGAACTTCCATTGGAATCTTCCTGCGGTCCTCCGCTTATCTCAAGCAGTCTGTGTATTGTCTGGGCTTCCATTCCACAGGTTTCACTCATTCTTTTGGCTGCCCTTCCTGTCGGTGCTGCAAGCCTTATATCAAGCCCTTCCATCTGGAAATATCGGATTATGGTATTTATTGTTGTTGTTTTTCCGGTTCCCGGACCACCTGTTATAACGACAAGGCCATTTTGAACAGTCTTTTTCACTGCCTCTTTTTGAATTTCATCAAGCTCAATATTAAGACGCTGTTCAATTTTTTCAATTGATTCTTCCATTTCCTCATCGTTACATGAATAGCTTATATCCAAATCGCACAGTTTTCTTGCAACAGACGTTTCCATATAATAATAAATCGCAGCGTATACAAACTTTCTGTCGCCACTCTGTTTTACAACAACTTTTTTATCTACCGCAAGGTCCATTATATAACTTTCCATATTATCAAACTCTATCAAAAGAAGCGATTTGACATAACTTTCAAGCTCATCCAATGGAAGATATACATGTCCCTGGCCTGCTGCCTGACATAAAACGTAAAAAATTCCGCTTTTAATTCTAAATGCCGAATCCACTTTTATTCCGGCTTTTGCTGCTATTTCATCTGCAATTTTAAAGCCTATACCATCAATATCATCAGCAAGACGGTAAGGATTTTCTTTTAGAATTGTATATATGTTTTGTCCGTATTTTGTGTAAATTTTGTTAGCCAACTTCATGCTTATGCCAAACTCCTGCATAAACATCATTGCACGACGCACATCTCTTTTGTCCATAAGCTGTGCGGCAATATCCATTGCCTTTTTGATGCTGATTCCTTTAATCTCAGCAAGACGTTCCGGTTCTTCTTCCATAATGCGGAATGTATCATCGCCGAATTTATTCACAATATTTTCGGCCATTTTTTCGCCAATGCCTTTAATCGCACCGGAACTAAGATAACGCTTCACCGATTTTGCATCGTCAGGCGCCCTGAATTCATATGATTTTATTTTAAATTGCATGTAATACACGGGATGTTTGACAAATTCACCCTGTGCGGCTATAAATTCACCTGCACTGATGTAACTTAATACACCAACGCAGGTTACTTCTTCACCATTATATGTAATATCAAACACCGTATATCCGTTATCTTCATTGCGGAAAATAATATTTTCAACAAATCCCTCAACGTATTTTACAGCTTCATATTCCAAAATAATTATACCTCACTAACTCCGTAGTTTCTCTTCATCTGTTCGTAAAGCTGCTGTGCAAGTCCAAGACCTTTTCCACCATTAGACTCTGTCATCTTGTCAGCTACCTGCTGAACTATCTCATCACCAAAATAACTTGAAAGTGTACTCATTCCCGAATCAGAATTATCAGTCATTCCAAAAAGTGACGAATACAGATTACTATCATCCGTATCACCGTCAACTTTTGTCATCTTTACCATTGACTTTAACATCTGTTCTAAGAAATAACTCTCGAAATCTTTGCAAACTTCCATGAGCTCATCATCTGTTGCTTTTGACAAATCTTTATTATTTATTTTATCTTCAAGTGAATTACCTGTACCGGATGCATATGTTCCATTAGTATAAATGGAATTAACATTACTGATAATATTATCCATAATAATTCTCCCTGCCGCTTATTATCTCTTCAAGTTGTTTGCCTGCTCCATCATTGTATCAGATGTTGTAATAGCCTTTGAACAAAGCTCATAAGCCCTCTGTGCTGTTATAAGATTAACCATCTCTGTAGCCACATTAACATTAGAGCTTTCAAGATAACCCTGCTTTAATTTACTCTTGCTTACAACTCCATCCTCTTCATTGATTGCTACGCCTGATGCATCACTTTCTGCAAGATATGAATTACCAACCTTTGTAAGTCCTGAAGGATTAGGAAACTGATATAATCCAATCTTTATTCCAATAGGCTGTGCATTGTTAGATTCGTCAGGATAACATATATTACCGTCTCCATCAACTGTAATCTTAGTTGACTGATACTGTGGGTCAAGAACAATAGGCTGTCCCTCTGAACTAAGAACCGGATAACCTTCTGCAGTACAAAGAACCGTTCCCTCAGTATCTACCGATAAGAAGAAATTACCATTTCTTGTATAATATACATTTCCATCAATATTTTCTATTGCAAAAAATCCCATTCCGTTTATAAGGAAATCTGTTGTACCATCCGTTGCATTTGCTGAACCCTGTGTGTAATGTGATGTTATTGATGATATTCTTGAACCAAGTCCAACCTGTGCACTTACCGGCTTATTTTCTCCATTAGCAGAAGTTGTCTTAGCCTGTAAATCCTGATATAAAAGTGACTTGAATTCAGCACTCTGTGACTTATATCCTATTGTATTAACATTTGCAAGGTTGTTTGCAATTACATCAACATTTGTCTGCTGTGCCATCATTCCTGATGCAGCTGAATATAATGATCTTACCATTCTGTCTGCCTTTCATCTAAACTTATAACTCAGAAATTGATACCATCTTACTCATCATCTCATCCATGGCATTGATGACCTTCTGACCGCTCTCATACTCTCTTGCGATACTAATCATCTCAACCATCTCTGAAACAACATTGATATTAGATGCTTCTTTAAATCCCTGATTAACTGTTGCAGTAACCTCATCTGCCTGTGTTGCACCATCTATGGCACGATAAAGATTCTCACCATACATTTCGAGATAATTATAATCTTCAAAATCTGTAAGAAGAAATGAATCTACATACTCATTATCAGCATATATCTCTCCTGTAGGTTCTACTGCTATATTAGTTGCATCTGTCGGAAGAACAATCGGCTCACCGCTCTCTCCCAACACATAATCACCATCCTTGGTAACCAGATAACCATCTGCGTTCATCTGAAAAGACCCATCCCTGGTATACATCGTTGATGTCTCCCCGGCTTTGTTTGTAAAGGAAATCGTAAAGAATCCCTTTCCTGACAATGCAAAATCGTATGTATTATCTGTTGTAACAAAAGAACCCTGCTCCCAATTACGATACGTTTCACCGATTTTTGCTCCAAGCGAAAGCTTGCCGATATTCTGATTTACATGACCCACTGTCGCATCTTTAATCTTAATGCCATAAACAGCATCAAAAGACTGCGTTGTGCATCCTTCCTTTTTATATCCTGTCGTTGTAGCATTCGCCAGATTGTTGGATACAACATCAAGTCTGTGCTGGCTGTTTACCATTCCTGTATAGGCAGTATATAAGCCTCTTACCATAACCTGACCTCCATCCTGATATTTTTAGTTCTCATCTCTGTAACCGGCAAGGAATTCTATGAACTTACCTGTACCGATTGCAACTGCTGTCATTGGATCCTCAGCAGTAACTGTATTAATACCTGTCTTTGCCTCAATTAAATCTTCAAGTCCTGAAAGAAGACTTCCACCGCCTGTAAGAACAATTCCTCTGTCGGCTATATCTGATGCAAGTTCCGGAGGTGTCTTTTCAAGGACACTGTGAACTGCTTCAACAATCTGTGAAGTTGCCTCTCTCAATGCTTCTTCTGTCTCTTCTGATGTCACTTCTACTGTCTTAGGAAGACCTGTTACAAGATTACGTCCTCTAACATTCATAGTAGTAACTTCTGCTCTTGGGTATGCTGAACCAATCTTTATCTTAATATCTTCGGCTGTTCTCTCACCGATAAGAAGATTGTGTTTCTTTCTCATGTATCTTACAAGTGCTTCATCAAAATCATCACCTGCAATCTTAATAGATGTACTTACAACAGTACCTCCGAGTGAGATAACTGCTATATCTGTAGTACCGCCACCGATATCAACAATCATATTACCACATGGTCTTGAAATATCAATTCCGGCACCGATTGCTGCTGCTATCGGCTCTTCAATAATTGCAACTTCTCTTGCTCCTGCCTGAAGTGTTGCATCCTCAACGGCTTTCTTTTCAACCTCAGTTACACCTGAAGGTACGCAAACACTGATTCTAGGCTTCTTTAACATTCTTCTGCCTATAGCTTTCTGAATAAAATACTTGAGCATCTTCTCTGTTACTGTATAATCTGAAATAACACCCTGACGAAGAGGTCTTACGGCAACAATATTACCAGGTGTACGTCCAAGCATGAGACGTGCCTCTTCACCAATGGCCTTTATCTTATTAGTATCTCTGTCAAAAGCAACAACTGAAGGCTCCTTTAACACAACACCTTTTCCTTTTATATAAACCAGAATACTGGCTGTTCCCAAATCAATTCCTATATCTGTTGACAGCATGAAATTACTCCTTTCACTTTGTACTAAGCTGTTCAATATCCAATCATCCATAAATCTTCCGGCACAAACCACTGCCAAAGTACCACGCAATAAAGATTTTATGCCTAAATATCATTATATACAATAAAAAAAAAATTTAAAAGACTTATTTTAAATAAATTTATAATTTTTTTTAATATCTTTACTGTTTCTTAGTGCTTACATACTTCTTAATCTCTTCAAACGCCTCGCCAAACCTCTTAGATGAAGCAGATGGGAAGCTCTTTAAAAGTGATTTGTGAAGTTTACCGGCTTTCTCCTTTGCAGCGTCAAGTTCAAGACGAAGTCTTTCAACTTTCTGCTCCTGATTAGAAAAATATTCTATCTGCTTTGCAGTTGCCTTTTCCGTAAATGCTTCTTTTGCTTCCGCAAGTCTTTCTGATATTTCTGAAAGTTCTTTCTTTATCATAGACTCATAAGCAAGAAGCTTCTGGTAATCAAGTGCTTTCTTAAATGCAAATACTGTATCGGTCGCAGCAATCACAATTATAACCAGCAAAACTGCCGTAAGAATTCTTATGTCAAGTGAATCAATAAATTCTGCTATAGGCACATGGATTACCATAACAAGCACAACTGACAAAAATCCCCAGAAAAGCGATGATTTCAGGCATATATATCCATGAATGTTAAACTTTTTGTCACTGTAATCCCAATATTTCATATTAAATATAGCTTCCATTGCAGCACCTGTTACGTATTCAAGTGCAGTAGCCGCAATCATGCCGCATATATATACAAGAACTGCATTATCAGCAACCATCAGTGTCGAAATTATAATTGTCAAAGCCCCAAAACCATATAATGGAAGCATAGGACCTTTTAAAAATCCTCTGTTTGTAAGCTTTCTTTTGCTCACAGAAACTATAGTTGATTCAATGCACCACCCGAGAAAGCTGTATATAAAAAAGAATGCCAGCCATCTCTCAATTGTATAATACCCTTCCATCAAAATCTCCTTAAATAAACTGATAAGAGCCGGATGCAGGAAGTCTGTCCCACATCCGGCTCTTATTATTATACATTACCGTAATGTTATTTTACAATTGTTTTTATAAATATTTTTTTAATAATTCTGCTTTATCTGTCTTTTCCCATGGAAGATCAAGATCCGGACGACCAAAATGACCATAAGCTGCAGTCTGCTTGTAGATAGGACGTCTTAAATCAAGCATCTTGATAATTCCTGCCGGTCTTAAATCAAAGTTTTCTCTGATAAGCTCAACAATCTTATCTTCTGAAAGCTTGCCGGTTCCAAATGTATCAACCATGATTGATGTAGGTTGTGCAACACCAATTGCATATGAGAGCTGGATTTCGCATCTGTCAGCTATTCCTGCTGCAACGATATTCTTTGCAACATAACGTGCTGCATAAGCTGCCGAACGGTCAACCTTTGTGCAGTCCTTTCCTGAGAAAGCTCCGCCGCCGTGTCTTGCAACACCGCCGTAAGTATCAACGATAATCTTACGTCCTGTAAGGCCACTGTCGCCGTTAGGTCCGCCGATCACGAATCTTCCTGTAGGATTAATGAAAATCTTTGTATTTTCGTCTATCATTGCAGGATCAACAACCGCATCAATTACATATTTCTTGATATCTTCATGAATCTGTTCCTGTGAAATTTCAGGTGCATGCTGTGAAGAAACAACAATAGCATCAAGCTTGACTGGTTTGTTATTTTCATCATATTCTACAGTAACCTGTGTCTTTCCGTCAGGTCTTAAATATGAAAGAGGTCCGTTCTTTCTTACAGCTGTAAGCTGTCTTGCAAGTTTCTGTGCAAGTGCAGCTGAATATGGCATATATTCCGGTGTCTCATTAGTTGCATAACCAAACATCATACCCTGGTCACCGGCACCGATTGCATCAATCGCAGCGTCATCTTCTTCACCATTTTTTGCTTCAAGTGCTTTATCAACACCCATTGCAATATCTGCAGACTGCTTGTCAAGTGCAACCATAACTGCACATGTATTTCCGTCAAATCCCTTTTCTGAGCTGTCATATCCGATTGTTGTAACTGTGTTACGTACAATCTGAGGAATGTCGATATTTGCCTTTGTTGTAATCTCACCCATAACCATTACAAATCCTGTATTTGTAAGTGTCTCGCAGGCTACTCTTGAATATGGGTCCTGCTCATATAAAGCGTCAAGTATTGCATCTGATACCTGGTCACAGATTTTATCAGGATGTCCTTCAGTAACAGATTCTGATGTAAATAATCTTCTTTCCATAATAATTCCTTTCTTCATAAAAATTAATTGTATATGTGGTTACATTAATTAAAACATAACGAAAAAAAAGAGCCCTCGTAAAAGGACCCGCAATCATCAAGACTCGAAATCCTCTTATTGTTCGAACTTCCGGTATAATCCGGATATCTTCGCTCAGGTTGGCACCTTCCTTGCAACAGCTCAATCACCAAATCACTGCCATTGCCTACGGGGTTGCCGGGCTTCACAGACCCTATGTGTCTCCGCCACTCTAAATAAGGGATGTAATATCATAAAGCATACCGCTACATGATACTCACTCGTTATATTTTTATTTCAAATGAATATTACACAATTAATACTTACTAGTCAAGTGTTTTTACCGAAATATATTTTATTTTATTTTATAAAATTGACAATTTGCCCCATTTTTTCTATAATAAAATCATATTCAAATGCCGATATTATTTTATATCTAAACGGGGGTATTTTAATTATGTCAGATAATAATTCATCATCTAATAACATACATACAAAGACAGTGTTTATTTTTGATGTCGATGACGGAATGACTCTTTCTAAAGATGTCCTTAACAGCGATGGCTCTCTTATTGCTGCATCAGGCACAAAGCTTGATATGGATATGATTGCAAAGATTTCTGCAAACCATATCCTTGAAATCGAGATTATTGATAAAGATTACACCGAACCTGTGAGACCTGTCGAGAATGACAATTCTACATATTACGAAAAGGTAAGAAACAGCAAAGAATTCAAAGCTTTCTGTAAAGAATACAATGAAGGAATTTCTGATTTAAAATCACAGTTAAATGATATTGTAAACCGTAATGCAGATGTTGACGTGGATGAACTTCTTACTTATCCCCTTTCTCTCATGAATACATATTCAAACAAACTTCAGATGTTTGACATGCTGCACAGTTTACGCCAGTTTGACGACCTTACTTATGCCCATAGCGTAAATGTTGCACTTGTTGCATCTATTATAGGTGAATGGCTCGGTTATTCCGAAGAAGATGTGCATGTTCTTACACTGTGTGGTCTTTTGCATGATATAGGCAAAGTCCGTATTCCTAGGAAAATTCTTGAAAAACCAGGCAAGCTTACACCTACTGAATTTGAGGTTATGAAAGCCCATGTAAACGAAGGTTATGATATTATAAAAGATAAAGATATCGACTCAAGAGTTAAAGAAGCGTGTCTGCTTCATCATGAAAAATGTGATGGTACAGGCTATCCTTTTGGACTTACAAGCGAAAAGATTCCTGATTTTGCAAAAATAATTGCAATTGCCGACATTTATGACGCAATGACATCAGACAGAGTTTACAGAAGTGCTGTATGTCCTTTTACAGTTATACATCTTATGGAACAAGAGTGTTTTTCAACACTTGATCCTAAATTTGCACTTCCATTCTTTAAAAATGTTGCATCATCATACATTCACAACAATGTCAAACTTTCAAATGGCGAGACAGGTGAAGTTGTACTCATTAACGACAGAAGTTTAAGCAGACCGGTTATACGTTGCAAAGATAAATTTATTGATTTATCTGCAGCACCTGATTTAACTATAACATCCATTCTTTAATCTATATTTTCAAAACGCTTTGAGGTCATATTTGTCTTAATTATTGAATATGATATACAAACAAATATGCAGGGGTTTTGATTGAAAGGTTATATCGAAGAACGGGCTATAAAAACTGCTGAATATATTATCGAAACAAAAGCTACCGTCCGTCAGACGGCAAGAAAATTCGGTGTCAGCAAAAGCACTGTTCACAAAGATGTCACTTCAAGATTAGCACGTATTAATCCCTCACTCGCAAGTGAGGCAAGAAAGGTTCTTGACATTAACAAACAGGAACGACACATACGAGGTGGTCTTGCAACCAAAGAAAAATATCTTCATGAACACAATTTACATACGTCAAAAAATATTTGATTTTTTAATAATAGAGACAGCCATTATATAAGCCATAAATTTATCTGCTTATATATGGTTGTCTTTTTATATAACAGCTCATAATATTTATGATATTCTTTCTTGACTTTTTTATTTGCAGTGAACTATAATCTTCTTTGTGGGATTTTTCCGCATATTTATTTTTAATATTATTTTATGAAAACGAGGTGAGATCATGACTGACGACAGTTACGGGCGAAGTAGCATCATTGTCTGCAAAAATCAGAAGAATTCATATAAGAATATAGATTTTAAACCCGGCACTTTTGTCATGGTGGGTCTCATTTTAAGTCTATAGATTTCTTCATTTCTAAATATGAAAAACTTTCATAAATCCGGTTATCTGCATCGGATTTTTTTCTCCTGCTTTTTCTGGCAATGATTTTCATGTCCGGTCGCTACAGACTATTTCTAACTGAATATGAAAGGAGATTGTGATGGAAGAAAAAGACATCGTAAACACAACTGCTGAGGAACTTTCTTCAGCAAAACCTGACTACGAAAAGGAAATCGCTTCTATTATCAGAAGCAACGCATCCCCTGCACAGATTAAAGACAAGCTGCTTGATTATCATGAAAATGATATTGCCGCTGCACTTGACAGCATGAGCATATCAGAAAGACAGAGATTATACAGGCTGCTTAATATTGACGAGCTTTCAGATATATTTGAATATGTTGACGAAGATAATATTCCGACATATTTCAAGGAGCTCGATATCAAGAAGAAAGCTGCTGTTGTATCCGAAATGGACGCTGACAAAGCAGTTTTTGTTCTCCAGCACCTTGATAAAAAAACACGCGATGATTTAATCGAGCTTATAGGTAATGATGCAAGACGTGACATTGCTCTTATCTCTTCATTTGACGATGACCAGATAGGCAGCAAAATGACAACAAATTTCGTTTTAATCCACTCTACACTTACAATTAAACAGGCTATGCGTGAGCTTGTAAATCAGGCCGCCGAAAATGATAATATTTCTACAATCTATGTTGAAGATGAAAATGATGTTTTCTGTGGTGCCATAAGCCTTAATGAGCTTATCATCGCCAGAGCTGATATGCCGCTCTCAGATTTAATTGTAACGTCATATCCTTTCGTCTATGCCAAAGAAGATATTGACGATTGTATCGAATGGATTAAAGATTACTCAGAGGATTCTATTCCTGCACTCGATGAAAATAACAGGCTTTTAGGAGTTATAACCGCACAGGATATTGTTAAAGTCGTTGATGATGAAATGGGTGAAGATTACGCCATGCTTGCCGGTCTTACTTCTGAAGAGGACTTGCATGAGCCGCTAAAACAGAGTATCAAAAAACGTCTGCCATGGCTGATTATACTTCTCGGTCTCGGACTTGTTGTTTCATCTGTTGTAGGAATGTTTGAAACTGTAGTTGCCCAGCTTACTATTGTTATGTGTTTCCAGTCACTTATACTTGATATGGCCGGAAATGTAGGTACGCAGTCACTCGCTGTTACTATCCGTGTTCTCATGGATGAAGATCTGACTGCCAGACAAAAATTCGGACTTGTGTTTAAAGAAGGCCGCGTTGGTCTTATCAACGGACTGATTCTCGGCATATTATCACTTGTATGCATTGGCAGCTATATCCACTTTTTTAAGGGTGCATCAATACTGTTTTCATTCAGCATCTCACTCTGTATCGGTGCTGCACTTATGCTTGCAATGCTTATATCAAGCCTTGTGGGAACACTTATACCTATGTTTTTCAAAAAAATCCATATCGACCCGGCAGTTGCTTCAGGTCCGCTTATCACAACAGTAAACGACCTTGTTGCCGTCGTTACATACTATGGACTCGCATGGATTTTCTTAATAGAAATCATGCATTTTTAAATATACATCTGCACAAAATATGCCATCTGTAACATTGATGTGCAAAGCTTACAAAAAGCTTCACTGTCCGTGAGAATTGCTTTATTCACGGATGCGAAGCTTTTTATCTTTTCTTTATGCTGTTTTTCCTGCTCTCTCAAGTCGTTTTTTACAATACATAAATGCTGGGAACAAGAATATGTCCGCTGCAATCCATGCGAGCGGATTTGCAAGACACGCACCGCTATATCCCATAACCGGAACCAGCATAACTGCCGCAAATGTTCTTGCCGCCATCTCAAACACTCCCGCAAGTATTGCAAATGTTGAAAATCCCATACCCTGTATGCAAAATCTTATTACATTGACAAATGTAAGCGGTATATAGAACAATGCCGAATATACAATAAACTGATGTGTCAGTCTTATTATCTCTGTCTCTGATGCTGCCACAAACAGAAGTGCAATGTAACTTGCAAAGAAATATAAAAGAACAAATGCAACAATGCTGTATATAATTCCTATTATTCCCGCAGCCTTAATTCCCTTTCCGAGACGCTCCGTTTTGCCGGCTCCTACGTTCTGACCGCCATATGTTGCCATCGTCGAACCGAGTGCATCAAACGGACAACATGTAAATGTAAATATCTTTGAGCCTGCTGTCATTGCTGCAACATAGACTGAACCAAGCGTATTAACTGCTGCCTGAAGAATTACACTTCCTATTGCAGTGATTGAATACTGCAGTCCCATAGGAATTCCATTTATGCAAAGATTCTTAACATAAACCTTTTTAAACTTCTTCTCCTGCTTCTGGAATTTCAGTATATCATATTTTTTATTCATATAAACATAACATGCCACACCTGATATAAGCTGTGATATGTCTGTCGCCCATGCAGCCCCGGCAACTCCCATTTTAAATACAAGAATAAATACAAAATCAAGTATTATATTTATAACTGCTGAAACGACAAGAAAATATACAGGTGTCTTGCTGTCACCAAGTGAACGGATTACACCGGAAACCATATTATAAAGGAAAACTGTTGGTATTCCCGCAAATATTACAACAATATATGCATATGCATGCTCATAAATATTGGAAGGTGTCCTTAAAAGTGTAAGTATACCGCGGCATCCCACAACTGATGCGACCGTCAGAACAACCGAAAATATAATGCTGCAAATATATCCATTGTATACATACTTTCTGAGTTCCGAATATTTGCCTGCTCCAAACTGCTGTGCAACAGGAATCGCAAATCCGTTACATACTCCCATGCAGAAACCAATAATCATAAAGTTAATGCACGCCGTAGCTCCAACGCCCGCAAGTGCATCTACGCCTAATGTTTTTCCAACAATCATTGTGTCCACCAGATTGTAAAACTGCTGAAAAAGCATTCCCATAAGCATAGGAATCGCAAATCCAAGAATCAGTTTCATCGGTGAACCTTTTGTCATGTCTTTAACCATGTGTATCCTCCTGATTTTCGTGTTCTTTTATACATTTAAGAAATTCTTTTCCGTATCTTTCGTATTTATTTTCACCAACACCGTTTACATTAAGCATTTCTGATTTTGTATGTGGTCTTTTTATGCACATATCAGTAAGTGCCTTATCTGAAAAGACTATATATGGCGGCACATTTTCATTTCGTGCAATATCAATTCTTAACATACGCAGTCTTTCAAACAGCATAAGGCCGTCTGCATCGAGGCTTTTTGGTGTACGCTTTTCTTTTTTGAATTCTTCTTTTCGTTCCGACCATTTCATAATAAGATGCTCTTCACCTGATATCAGCATATCTGAAGTTTCAGTAAGTTTAAGAATTCTGTACATATCATCCGTTTCCCTAACATACCCATCAAGCAGCATCTTGTCAATAACGCCTTTTATAAAGCTTTCACTCATCTGACGACACATTCCGAATGTCGAATACCTGTCAACTCCGTAACTTCTTAGTTTTGCCTTATTTTCACCGCGAATCGTCCCTGTTATTACCGATGTTCCAAATCTTTCATGACACTCTTTTATTGTCTTAATAATAACTGAAGCTGTATTTGTTACATCTTTTTCTTCAAATACTGCAGAACAGTTGCTGCAGTTGCCACAGTCATCTTTTCCTGAATACTCGCCAAAATAGTTTAGCATGTATTCTCTCAGACACTCTTTTGTACTGCAGTAGTAACGCATTTTTTTCAATCTGCGTATATCATTGTCATGTACAGCTTTTCTTTCCTCTTCAGTAAATTCGTTATTTTCCCCTTTATTTTCGATGAGGAATTCGTTGATAATAACATCCTGCGGCGAAAAAAGCAATATACATTCTGCAGGTTCTCCATCACGGCCGGCTCTTCCCGCTTCCTGATAATAATTTTCTATACACTGAGGCATATTATAATGAAGCACATATCTTACATTTGACTTGTCTATACCCATGCCAAACGCATTTGTTGCCACAATTACCGGTTTTTCATCATATATGAAATCTTCCTGATTGGCTTTTCTCATATCATTATCAAGCCCGGCGTGATACCTTGTAACTGCAATTCCATTTTTAGCAAGCATCGCATATACTTTGTCAACATTTTTTCTTGTGGCACAATATATTATTCCACTGTCATCCCTGTGAGAAAGCACATAATTAAGCACTTCTGCATCCTTATTATTCGGCTGACGCACTTCAAAATACAGGTTACTCCTGTCAAATCCGGTCACCTTTATAAAAGGATTATTCAGTCCCAGCACGCATACAATATCATCTTTTACTGCCTGCGTTGCTGTTGCTGTAAATGCACTTACAACGGGTCTTTTTGGCAGCATTTTTATAAGATTCACTATTTTAAGATAGCTTGGCCTGAAATCTTGCCCCCACTGTGAGATGCAGTGTGCCTCATCTATCGTAATCATCGAAATATCGGCATTAAGCACAAATTCAAGAAATCTGTTGGTTTCAAGTCTTTCCGGTGCTACATAGACTATTTTGTATCTGCCACACATCGCATTATAAAGTGCTTTCGTAATCTGGTTTTCGGTGAGGGCACTGTTTATGTATGCTGCATGAACCCCTGCCTCGTTCAATGCTTTTACCTGATCTATCATAAGTGAAATAAGCGGAGATACTACTATTGTTATGCCTGGAAGCAATAACGCCGGAAGCTGGTAACATATTGACTTACCTGCTCCTGTAGGCATTATTCCACAGACATCGCGTCCCAGAAGTATGTTATCCACAATTTCCTCCTGCCCCGTCCTGAATGAATCATATCCAAAGACTTTTCGCAGTACATCTTTTTTTCTGTTTTTCATATCCGCCATTCCTGCCATTGTTTATCTCCGCTAATTACTGTTTTGTGTCTCCGATAGATTATCGCTTTATCGCAAAGTATGCAAGTATTTTTTCTTAATAAATTTGATATTGATGCACTTTTAATCATTGCTAATTTTCACCATTTATGATACGATATTTTAAATATTTTTTAAAAACAAAAGGAGTTATTTATTATTATGGGGTCAGAGAAAAAAATTCCGTACAAAATTTATCTTAAAGAGGATGAGCTGCCAAAATCATGGTACAACGTACGTGCCGATATGAAAAACAAACCGGCTCCGCTCCTCAATCCAGCAACTTTAAAGCCAATGACAGCAGATGATTTGAAAGCTGTATTTTGTGATGAATTAATCGCACAGGAACTTGACGAAACTAATGCATATATTCCTATTCCTGAAGAAATCGTTGATTTCTACAAGATGTATCGTCCGTCACCTCTTGTCCGTGCATATTGTCTTGAGAAAAAATTGCAGACACCTGCTAAGATTTACTATAAATTTGAAGGCAATAACACAAGTGGAAGCCACAAGCTTAACTCTGCTATCGCACAGGCTTATTATGCAAAAAAGCAGGGGCTTAAAGGTGTTACAACAGAGACCGGTGCCGGTCAGTGGGGTACTGCACTTTCTATGGCATGCTCTTATTTCGGACTTGACTGTCAGGTTTATATGGTAAAAGTTTCTTACGAACAGAAGCCATTCAGACGTGAAGTTATGCGTACATACGGAGCAAAAGTTACTCCTTCTCCAAGCACAACTACAGAAGTCGGAAAGAAGATTCTTGCTGAACATCCCGGCACAACAGGAAGTCTTGGATGTGCAATCTCTGAGGCAGTCGAAGCCGAATCACGCCAGGAAGGTTACCGCTATGTTCTCGGAAGTGTTCTCAATCAGGTACTTCTCCACCAGACTGTAATCGGTCTTGAGACTAAAGCTGCTCTTGAAAAATATGATATTGTTCCTGATATTATCATCGGATGTGCCGGTGGCGGCTCCAACCTCGGCGGTCTTATTTCTCCATTTGCCGGTGAAATGCTCCGCGGTGAACATGACTATCAGATTATTGCGGTTGAACCTGCATCATGCCCAAGTCTTACAAGAGGCGTGTTTGCATATGATTTCTGCGATACAGGAAAGGTATGCCCTCTTGCTAAGATGTATACACTCGGAAGCGGATTTATCCCTTCTGCCAACCACGCCGGCGGATTACGCTACCACGGTATGAGCCCTGTTGTTTCACAGCTCTACCATGACGGAATTATCGAGGCAAGAAGTGTAGAACAGACTTCTGTATTTGAGGCAGCTGAACAGTTCGCAAGAGTTGAAGGCATTCTTCCAGCTCCTGAAAGCAGCCACGCAATCCGTGTTGCAATCGACGAAGCTCTCAAATGCAAGGAAACAGGCGAAGAAAAGACTATTGTATTTGGTCTTACAGGCACAGGTTACTTCGACATGGTTGCTTACGAAAAGTTCAATAACGGCGAAATGACAGACTACATTCCGACTGACGAAGATTTAAAGCCTGGCTTTGACGGAATTCCAAAATTTCCCGGAAATGAATTTTAATATTCTATAGATTTTTATAAAATTTTTTAGTATTACAGTACAATACATGTTGGTTAAATAATCCAATTTAATAAATGTCCTGTAAAATTAAGCGGATGAAAAACGATAACTAACTGAAGATTTCCTTCTGATTCGTTTTTCATCCGCTGTTTTTATTGTCTTTCTTTTTTTAATGTCGTAATTTCCTTATGTCCCGGATAAATCAGATAATTTCCGTCTATATCTTTTAAACGCTGTAAAGACTTAATCATATCTTCTTCATTTCCGCCCGGCAGACTTGTCTTTCCGTGTCCTCCCGCAAGCATGGTATCACCCGTAAAAATTATGCCTTTTATATTATCCGGTTCATTTGAATCCCCAACCTGATATATTGTATTTTCAGCATCCATATATTGGGCAGCTGTATCTTTGTTTTCATCTGTTCTGTGTCCCGTGCTGTTTTTAAAATCAATCTTAAATGCAGCAGAACCCGGTGTGTGCCCCGGTAAAATCATGGTTTCGAATCTTATATCATCAAGCCAGATTTCATCACCCTCTCCTAATAAAACAGATGGATATACGGCTTTATAAGGCACTTCAACATATGGTCTTTCATTTATCAGTTCTTCATCAAGAAGACGCGGTGCATCAATCCTGCTGATAACTACAGGAATATTATACTTTTCTTTCAAAGCACCAAGTGCAAGTATGTGGTCCGTATGCCCATGCGTCACCAGAATATACTGTGGCTTCAGCCCATTTTTACTGATATTATCAATTATCTTTTCTGCATCATCCGCCGGGTCAATAATCAGGCAGTTATTCGTCCTGATATTGTATACAATATAACAATTAGTAAAACATGCACCAAGAACAAGCCTTATTATGCCGATATTATCTGATAGCACTGCATCGCTGATATCTTCCTTTACATAACCTGCAAATTTTGCTTTTTCTATCTTTTCTATTGTATCGTTATTTGCATGTTCTTTTAGTTTTTCAGTCACTTTACTAAATGCCGCCTCTTTTTCACCATAAGAGAGCTGCAACTCATATTCTAACGGCAGCCATGTTCTTATATCAGCCTCGTTATGCTGGATAACCGCCTCCATCCTGTCAAGTGCCTTATACAGTTTAGCTTCAGTTGTAACCTGCTCTTCCATCTCTTTAAACAGTTCATGAAGTTCTTTTTTATACGGCTTTGGCAGTTCATCTATCCAACTTTCAACTATTTTCTCTTCTTTAAGGCTGTCTTTTTCTTTCTTTTCAAATGTCGGAATGTCGCCTGTGAACGCCTCCCCGATATCGTGAAACATACACATTCGGATTACCTTATCTATGTCTGCATCTTTAAACTCATCCTTCATAAAATAAGCCATAAGTGTAAGCCTGTAACAGTGCTCAGCAACACTTTCACGTCTTCCAGATGAAAGCCATGAATGTCTTGTATTATTTTTTAGTTTTTCAGTCAGATGCATTATTTCAAAATATTTTTCAAGATTCATAATACTTCTCCCTTTTGATTAACCTATTAAGATACCATATGTTTAATTCTTTTTGCGATGTGATTTATAAAAACTTATATAATATGTTGCGGTTCATATAAATTTATATAATATGCTGTGATTCCAGATATGCAAGAAATCCTTCACAGCCTTCCACTACATCCCTATATGTATCAACGAAATTGCCTGAATACCACGGGTCAGCAATGCTGCTGCCTTTGCGGTCTGTATAATCCAGAAGAAGCTTTATTTTGTTATCTGTGTCAGGTCCTGTTATTCTTATTGTATTGCGTATATTGTTGCTGTCCGCACACAAAAGATAATCATAGTAATTGTAATCCTGCTTTGTGACCTGTCGTGCCCGCTTGCTGCTGAAATTGGTATACGCAGTCTTTCCAATTCCGTGTTTTTTTAGTTCTGCCTGTGCCGGCGGATATATAGAATTGCCTTTGCCATTCCATATCTCCTCGGTCGATGTCGCCGCCGATGCTATATCAAATTTATCTTTTATGCCACGCTTCTCAACCATGTCTTTTAAAATAAATTCAGACATCGGTGAGCGGCAGATGTTGCCGTGGCAGATGAATAAAATTTTTATCATATATCTAAAACCTCTCTAAATGCTTGATTTTACTGTATTTTCAGCACTTACAACAATTCTGCAATATTTCTATGATAGTGTTTTTATGCACATTTTCAGCATATTTTGGAATAACTTTGCATAACTTTTCCTTCGTTTGGGCTAAATACTGGGCTATTTTCAAATCTTTTAGCCCACAACCTTTTTCATCTCTTCTAAGGCATCCTCAAACTGTAAATGAGTATATGTATTAAGGGTAACTCCTATATCTGAATGTCCCATAATGTATTGTAATGTCTTTGGATTCATACCAGACTTTGCCATATTAGAGCAGAAGGTGTGTCTGCAAACATGAGGTGTAATACAAGGCATTTGTACTTTGTAAATACTGTTATACTTCTCACGGATATGTTGGAAATACTTTTCCCAATGTAAAGCAACCATAGGCATATCATTCTTGTCTAAGAATAAAAAACCGCTATAACCATCTATCATAGGCTCAATCTTTGGATGCTTCCTATTCTGTATAATCCTACGAAAACACTTTGCAACATCTTCTTTCATAGGAACATATCTCTCACCCTTTTCAGTCTTAGGTGTTAATATCTCATATTCCATATTGCGTGTTCGTTGTAATTGATGGTCAATCTTGATTCTCTGCTTGTCAAATTCAATATCATTTACTGTCAATCCAACAAATTCAGAGACACGCAATCCAGTATTGAATAAGATGTAAATTCCATCATAGTATTTACAGAAATGCTTATCCTCTTTAATAAACCTCAAAAATTCTCTCTGCTGTTTTCTTGTGATAGCTTCTCTCGTCACACTATCATTCACAACTACTGTTGCAAGCTGGAACTCAAACGGATTCTTTCTTATCAAATCATCATCAACTGCCATTTGAAAAGCAGGTCTTACAACACCTCTGATAGAATGAATACTGCTATATCCTCTACCATCATCCTGTAATTTAATCAGCCATGCTTTAGCATCTGACAATTTAATTGTATCAATTCGTTTTGCTCCAAATTCTTCTTTCTTAATCACATTGATAACAAAGTTATAGTTCGCCTGAGTGTTATGTTTTACACCTCGTTTTTGACTAATATATCTCTGTACCAATTCTAATACCGTCATATCTCCACCATTAATAGAAACTGCATCACATAATTCTTTCTCAATAGCCTTCTCTTTTTCTCTAAGAGAAGTATCTTTTCGTTTCCCCTTTGGGTATGGATCAGATTCAGTCAATCTCCAACTATATACTGATTTCCTCTTTCCAAACGAATCATTATATTTATAACGGTATCTTCCATCTTTATCCTGGCTCTCCCCAGTCGCTAACTTACGACCTTTGTTGTCTCTTCTAATTTCTGACAATCCGTATCTCTCCTTTCATACAGAAGAACCTCGGTATGATACTTTTTAATATACCATAACCAAGGTTCAAAATCTATTAAAAACCTATACAATCAGCACTAAATGGCTGTCAATTTCTCATCTACAAACTTTTCAAATAACTGTCGTTTTATACGTGGTCTTGTACCATTCCACAAAATAAAGTTGTCGTTTTCGTGTTCATCAACAATCTTTCTGATTTTCTTGTCGCTAAATCCAAAATATTCTGCTGCTTCTTGAACAGACAATGTGTACTTCTTCCAAATCGGTATTACACAACCTGTTTTTTCTTCTTGCTCTGTCATTTCTATAAAAATCACACTCCTTTACGCTAATATATGTTATAATAAATTAAAAATGTTAAGGGGATATTCTGATATGAATAAAGATAATCTGATACCAGTAGAATTAAATAGCCAACTGAAAAATATTGACATAAATAAACTTAATCAAATGGTTTCTTCACAAAATTTTTATCGTCCAAACATTCAAGAACCCGTTATGGTAAAAATACCACCAAACCCAGCTCACGAAACGAATAAACTACTAAAGGAACAAAATGTGCAAATAAATGAATTGCAAAACAGCTTAAATTCAATCCAATATGAAAACATTAAATTAAATGCACAAATTGTAACCTTAAATAAAACTATTGATTCTGATACCGAAAAACTTGATGAATTGAAAACTGCCAATACTAATTTAAAAACAGTTAATCAAACTCTTATAGACAATAATAAACACTATTGGAGAAATACATTTTTCATATCACTCATGGTCGGAATCATAAGTTTTATTTTAGGCATGTATTCTAATGAGATAAAATCATTATTACTATCACTTCTAAACATATTGAAATAATTCCTCCAACCAAAGCAGGATTAAACCTATAAATACCTTTCATTCCTTGCATATAATCACGCTCCTCGACACAAAAGGCAGAAGTCATTTCAACCTCTGCCATCAATTTTTACTCTTAATCAACTATTGTTTATCTGTATATTATCTGTTATCTATCTGTACTATCTCATTACTCACGATAACGATTTTTTCAAAAAAATTTATTTACACAAAAGTACCTACTACCCCTTATGATAAACAAATAAAAAATAAGGATTTCTTTTTTGAGTTTTTCCATATAAATAGTCCCGACTTTTATGTACCGATAGACTATTTACTACCTCTTTGCTATGTTTTAGTCCTACATTTTCTTCATACAAATAAGGACTAGGATTTTTCTCCCAGTCCTCACATATACACAAAAGCCTTATTTATTCGGTCTTTTCGCCCTTTTCTACTGTAAATTCTGTCTTTGGTTTTCTTCCTCTATTGCTCTTTTTAGGCTGCTTCGATACATCATACGATAAGCCTTTATCGTCATTATGGAACTCTTTTACAATAGCTTTTGCCACATCCTTACTATCTAACTTCTGCACAATAGGAATAATATCAACCAGCTTATTTACTGCCTCAAAATCAATATCTCCCCTATCAGCAAAGGTATTTACAGCATTTGTAAGAGCCTGCAAAAGTTCATTCATGTAGTCTGGCTTAACAACAAACTCTCTGACTACTTGTAATAAATCCTCAATCTCATCCTTTAAATCATTGTAATGCAACTTTCTATATTCGATAGCTTCATTACAAGCATCGTCAAGCTCTGCTCTCTCATCAGCGGATACATTCTCACGAATAACATCAAGCACATTTTCTTTGTTATCCTTGATAAATTTATCCACTTTATCCAAACTAAATTCTTCCCCATTTTCAAACAGAACAATATTAGTATAGTATGTAATAAGGCAGTATTCAAACATTGGCTGTCTTAATACTTGTGCATATCCAACCTCTTTTGATACTACTGTACCTGCTACTTCTACAACAAAACTCATCTTCTGACTGAGGGATAATCCCTTTTCTAATACATACTCAACCTTTTTACCATCAAAATCATTATAATAATACTTCTTGCCTGCCATTATTTTACCTCCATAGCTTTCTTAATCAATTCAGACATTCTTGTGTCTGCCATCTCTTTTCTTGATGATGTATGCTTTTCTTCATATTTTACTCTACTGATTACATCCTCTTCATTCTTGATTTCAGCAATTCTATCATTTGCATAAAATATAAAGCATTTCTTCTTATACTGATCCACACAAGTTCTTTTAAGCATATGCCCGTACCCCTCACTCACAATACGTTTCACAACTTTAAGATTCCTTGTAACAATACTCTGTGGCTTTTCTTCTATATTGAGAATATCTTTATCAAATGTTTCCCAACAATCATCAATACTTCTGTCACTCTTTAGATTATGTTGTGCCACAAACTTCCCTACAATATCTGCTACCTTATCAGTATTCTTGAAACAATACTTCGGATATGGTGAACTCTTCACACTTACCAGACTTTTCAACTGCCCTTTATCCACCAATTCTTTAAATAATGTAGCTGATTCAAATTCAATTCTTTCTGCATTTGCCATTTTGCTATTCCTCCTTAAAATTATCGTGTGCATAACCGCACATTTTCTCGGCTTTATTAAGAAAATTTAATTTGAAAAAACATAAAAAGTTTATTCAAAAAATCTATGCTCAAATAATTTGAACACACATTTTATCAATAAACACAAACAGACACTATCAGTTATCTATCTGGTAACTGAATAGTGCCTATCTGTTATCACCACATTTTTTATTTTTTCCACAATTATTTTTTATATATTAAGATATGCTTCAAACACCGCTTGCATGTTTACCAGACATTTCAGCGAACACATCTTATATTTAGACTTATATTTCAAACATATATAAGTAGTATTTTCATTGTTGATTTTTAAAATCTTTTATATGCAAACCCAGTCTTTAAACTAAGCCTTTAGTACGGACTGTATCTCAAAGCAAAAATATAATTACGCCTATATTTTGCTCCACCTTGTCAGTGCTCTGAGGGTATTTCCATCTATATAATTTTGCATATCAAATAGACATATTTTTATCGTATAAACGACTTAGGAACTCCCCTGCTTTCAGCTATTTATTAATAGCCTACCTATAGACCAACACTTATCAAACCACTTTACAAAGAACTCGCCGAAGTTTTTTGTTTTATATTCAAGTGGACTGTGTACTTAGGCTCTCACCATATACCAAACAATACGTTTTTTCTGAACTTTCTTCACGCATTACGTCTATGATTTCTCATTCCGCTTTGGTGTATTGTTTATCGTGTTTTCCCAGCATATTCGGTGTTTATAATTTATTTCAATTAAGGGTTTCCGCATTATATCAAAACAAATATAATGTCGCTCCCGTCAGTTAATTATCTGGCATTATTAGATAATCTTTGAAGGGTGGGTCAACTAAAAACTGTTGGAGAGTTTTCATTATTATGAGACATAACATCTACCAAAACCCGATTTATTCTTACTATTGTTGAATATCTGCTTTTCTGCTTCTCCAACTTGCAAAAAGCCGTCTTTGACCTGCATAGTTCCATTCAAAGCACTCTGGAAAAATGCGTTCATAGCTGATTGCGTCTGTGTAAATGCGTTCTTCTTTCCGCTAAAGAAGTTGAAAATATCTATTCCTTTTGTAACTGTCTTATATGTCATAAACATTTTAATTAAAGATGCCATGCCATCATTACCAGTCACACTTTTCAAAACAGATGCTAAAGTTTTGAGTGCTTCGGTAAATACACCGATAGTACCAGACACTAAATCATCTTGTTTTACTATATCTGTTAATACACCTAAGAAGTCTGTACCAGCAGATATTAAATCTTTAATCCAATCGGAGCTTATCACCTCTTTGCTTAACATCTGGAACTGATTGTTGAACTCATTTTTCATTCCCTCGATGCTCTGGCGATAAATCTCATTTTCGTTTGTTGCACTACCTAAGCTGTCCTTAGATTGCTCTATTGCTTTATCTACTGCTGACATTTCATCAACAATAGCATTAAATACTGTTATCTGTCGTTTACCAGCCGCAAGCTCGCCAAAATACTGTCTTTGTTCACTTGTTAATTCAGGGTAAACCTTTGCATAGTCAGAAAGAATATCATATGTAGAACGCAAATCACCATTCGTATCCTCAATATCTACTCCAATCGAACCAAAGGCTTTTCCTAATTCTGCCGATAATCCGTCAATCTCTTCTCCGTCCTCGTCTATTGCTCTCAATCTTTGTGAGATAGTAATAAGACCAGTTGAAACTTTTTCCATATTTCTAAGCTGTGTAAAACCACCTGTCAACAAACCGATAGTCTGATCAATACTGTTACCAGCTTGATTCATAGTACCAGAAACACGTTCCAAACCATTTGCAAGATTATCGAATCCAACAGGACTTTGGTTTGATACACTATTCATTTTGTCAACAATAGACATTACACTTGATTCATCAACATTAAAGCCATTTAATACTGAAATAAGTGTGCTTGCAGCATCAGAAGTCTGTGTAATTCCATCAGCAACATTTGTCATTACAAGTGCTGCATCACCCATTTCCAAACTGCTATCAAGGTCATAACCAGCCCTCTTAAATTCAGTAGCCGCTTCAATCATATCTGAACCAGTTCTACCTATTTTGTCTGCTGCTTCATATGCTTTATCAGAAAACTTTAATAAATTGTCATATGATAAATCAGCAACCTTATTGAACTCCGTCAAATTCTTATCAAGTTCACATACCGCATTTGTCATAGCCTTAATAGCCTGTATCGTCTCTTGAATAATCTTATATGCTAACTGATACTTAACCATATTAGCAAGAGCATCTTTTAAGCCATTTTTCAGATTACCAAAGAATCCAGTGGATACACTATCTGTAGCTTTAACTTGTGCTTGTATTCCTCTAAACTGTTGCTGTAACCTTGTTAAATCCGTTTTATTACTACAGTTCTGTAAATCAGCAACTATCTGTTTCAACTCTGAATCATACTGTGCGGCGGCTTCTCTATTCTGTCCCATCCATGAAATAATTCTATTAGTAAGAGTAGATGCACCCTGCATAGTTGCCATATCAGCATTAAGATTCTTCTGTTCCTGTGAAGTAACTTGATACTCCTTCTGTAAACTCTTTAAAGAAGCTACCATCTCATTGTATTTTGCAATCTTTTCCTGTGGATCACTAATACTATTGATAGATTCCATTGAAGCCTTCAATTCTTCAATCTGAGTTTTTACATTATCAGGCATTTTAATAGAATTAAATTTTGCTTCAATTAAAGCAATTTCTTGTGGCATAGTTGCTAAAGTATTCTTCATAGCCTCTAACGAACTTGCATGAGTACCCTTTGCAATTTCTGCATTGAAAGTCTGATATTCGGTTCTTGCCAAACGCAAATAACTTTCTAACTGTTTAATATCATCTAAAGTGGATGCATTGATAGATAAATCATTGAACGATTTCTGATTATCGGAATTTAAAGAAATACCAGCCTTTTCAGCCTGTGTATTAAGAAGTTTCATCTGTGCAATCAATTCTTGTTTCTTGCGGATAACTTGATTGTCAGATTCCATCTGTCTTTGATTAGCTTTTACTGTAGCTTCAATGTTCTGTGATAATGATTTCTGACCTTCAGACCATTTTACAATACTATGTTCTACACCATTAGCATCATACCACTTACCAACGGACTGTAATTTTAATGTGGCATTTGTTACCTCATTAAGTTCATTCCTATAAGTGAGTAATGCTTTTGTAGCCTGTCCATTATCATCTACATTGATTTTATATTTTACTAACTGACCTTTATTATTGGTGATGTCTGCAACGATTTTATTGATTTCTGCTTTAACTGCATTTGCATCTGATAAATCAAACTGAAAAGGTATTTTAACACCCGTTGCATTGATTCCAGATTTCATCTGCTGATTTATAACATTTTGCTGTTGCTTGATTGCGGAAGTGTCAATATTGACTGTTCCCACATTGATTTTAAGATTCTTAGAAATGTCATTCAACTGCTGTTGAAGTTTGTTTTGTGATTTTGTTATATCTAAGCCACCAGTCACACGAATAGTATCGCTATCAGATAAGTTCTTTGCTATCTGTTTCAACTGCTTACTCATTCTGTTTTGTGTAGCTGTAATATCCAATCCTAATGTAAATAGATTGTTAGCCATTTTATAAGCCTCCTTTAGTAATTGATGATTATATCAATACCAAAGTCGTTTTCTTTGTTAAAACGATACACGGCATTTTCCAGGAAGTGACCTCCTTCCCTATAGCCAAAATTTTCAATATCTTTGTGCCAACCTTTAGACACATGATACCCTTCGTTCATCAGTAGGATTGAGTTGATTTTACTATCATCCCATAAGGATTTATGAAATGCAGTATCATCATAATTGATTTTTATTTGAAGTTTATTACCAGAAGTGCTTACTCGTACCAAATCCTCCGCATATATAGAATTTCGCATGTCATAAGTTCTTTGATATATCATAGGTGAGTATAAACTATACCATCTGTCGATTTCCTCTTGTAAAATCTTCAAGAATCGCTGTGCTTCATACTTCATCTGCTTCTCTAAAGTTCTTCCATTCGGCAATGTCAGCTTCATAATATCAATATCCAGATTATTACTCATTCTCTGCTCACTCCTTTCTGTGAAATTTTAACAAATACAGGTATTGATATTTTAGCAATAATGTACATTGCTTTCTTAACCGATTTTGTGATATAGTTATAAAGGTTTATTATACCATTTTATCAATTAAGTTCTGTATATTGAGACTTACCATTGCAAAAATTTTCAATTATTTTTATCTGGTTCGTGTTTAAGTCATAATCCCCAGACAGCCATTGCGACAATTGACTTGGATAAATCCCAACTAAAGAAGCCAGATACTTTTTCTTTATGCCATAGCGTTTTAGATACTCCTTGGCTCTTAATTGTAAATCCATATCAAAAGTCTCCTTTCTTTAATGATAATTCCATGAGATCAGAAACTAAAGCACCGATAATTCGGCTATTATGAAATAAATTTCAAAAATCTTTAGTTCTTCTCCCTATATAATTTTTGTAAAAATAAAATCAGAGTACCAAAATCCCCTTATTTTCTAGGCTTTTTTGATACTCTGTTTCTTATTCAAAAATATTAAATTGCTTTTTTATCTACTATGGCAGCAGACTTATTTTTATCATTATTTCTATCAACACATATTTTATGATACTTATTCTTACACTTATCACTACAGGTCTTTTTATTTCTATCCTTAATAAATTGCTTACCACATACAACACATTCCGATAGTTCCTTATCTTCATTATGTGCCTGTAAATATATCATCGGATTGTAAATATCTTGGACTGTAAATAACACCTCAGTATTATCTTCTTCCCCAATATCAAGATTTATACTGATTTTGTTTTCATCAGTTTTAATCTGAATACCGCCATCCATAAACCTTGTAAAACTTCCTGCATAAGATTTAGCACCGACCATTTCCATAATCTTATTCATATTATAGGATATGTCTACTTTCTTCTTTTTACCATTCGGCTTAATAATAGTCTTGTGCTTTTTCCTTGTGATATAAAATGAACCATCTTCTTTTAATCGTCCAGACTGTTTAGCATACTTATAATGACATAACAAAGCAAATAGTAACCCAACATCATTCTGATAATATGAACCATTTTTCTTTGTCTGAATGACTGCTCCCATGTAATCCATATCAGCTTGTGTTATATCAACACTCTTTCGCTCCATTCTATCAGTAATCATATGGTCTAATTCATCATTACCTCTAACTGCTTTCTTATAGCACATTCTTGGTCTTTCCTTTAGTGTTATACCAGTTTTCTGATTACGATTGAGATTGTTTATAATCACATTACCAAAACACTTCCACAAAATATCCTTACTTGTAGTATAGAAATCACCCTTGTTATATTCCATGTCAATTATGTAATTGACTGCAAGATTAACATTGAATATACCCTTTTTATCCGTGAAAATATCCTTAATCTCTTTGATACAGTAATAATGAAATATATCATACTTAGCTGTTATCTCTTTGGTATCTGTGTTTTTCCTGTCTATTTCCTTTTTAATATCTTGACATAGTTTCTGTTTTGCTTTCTTCCTGCTGTTCAAGACATTATATGTTTTCAAGTATCTTTCATCTGACCTATCGACTTCAAATAAAGGCTTACCATTCTTATCAACAGAATTATTCATCAACTGCCTGTAATCAAATTCTTCATCAGTTCCAATCTCATATTTATAATGCTTACTACCGACTGTTTTATCAATATATTGTGCAATTCTATCCATTGGACTATCTGTGTATTCAGCAAGATTAGATTTCTTACCTTTGGCATATTTAAAAAACTGTGGATATTTAATCTTCTGTGGCTTGAATTTTTCTCTTATATCCTCTGGTGGAACTAATTCTTTATACAACTTCTGATATTCGCCTATGTCAAGATTCTTACCAGTCTTAGGAAAATCTATTGCATAATTTGATAAAGCACATATAACATTTATCATATCATCATACATAAGCGGATCATCTGCTAACTCAGGAACATTCCACAACTTTGTAATAGCATTACTTGATTCACCTATAATATTATTACTAAAACCTTTAACTAAAGTGCCATAAGTTGCTTCATTTGTTATCTGCTGTGGCTCTGCTTTCTGCATATCATAATATAATGGCTCTTGTGGTAATGATTCTGCTGCTTTCAATAATGCTTTATCGGGGCATACTAAAATCTCATCACCATCCCAGTCACATTGTAATGACTTGGAAATTAAATCATGACAGCTTACAACTGTGTCACTCTCCATATATCCAAACCATTTATTACATTCATCAGAAGATACTAATTTTCTTTTTGGATATTCATATCTTGATAAATGAGGACTTCTAAGACACAACACCTCTTCCACATCTTCACATCCAGCATAATATTTGTTATATACATAATTCTCTGGAACTAAGCCTTGCGGATTAGTGTTACCCATAAACAGATATTCACAAAAAGCATACATATCTGGTGCAACATAACTGTAATAACCCCTCATTGGAAGTTTACCACCCATATATGCCCTTTTCTTTGCTTTGAATAGACTTTGTACCTTATTCATAATATGCTTATCGTGAATAAGTGGAGGGTAAATATCTAATGCCTTTGCAATATAATAATTGGCTCTTTCAACATTTGTATCTACTGTCTGTGATTCCTGCTCTTTAATCTCTTCGTCTGTATCGTCATCTGTCACTTCATCAAGTGTTAATCCTAGTTGTGACTTCATATAATCAAAATCTGTTTTTAGCTTTGTTAAATCTTCAATAGCAGACTTACACAATTCTGTAATGTCAGTGTTATATGGAAGTGTCTGTAAGAACTGATAAGAAAATGTAACCTCTTCTTTCGGAGGATTCGCATAAGAATTGATAGATAATTCCAGATTATTTTCCTTGAATTTAGCCTTATAGTCTTCCCATGAACTGTACTGTTTCCACATTTTTAACTGACTTGTTGTAATAATGTATCTTATATCTTCCTCTTCTACATCATGTGGTGTTCCCCACGGATCAACCAAAATACTATTATGAGATACTTCATGCGTAAACAATCTAAAATCAAATGGGAACATAGCACCTTTAATATAACCGCCTCTTATCTGACAGCTTGATGGTAATTCACCTGGGATAAACATACCAGCACCATCCGTATGCTCAATAGAAATACTCTTTGTCTGATACTCTTTTGGTATATCATTTACATAGCATTGTCCGTTATCATCTGTCCTAATATCAATATACTTAACCTTGTCTGTAACAACAGTTTCAAGACCTTCTACAACAATACATCTGTCAATATCTATTACTGTTTGAGGTTTTATACTTGATGATAAAGATAACGCATTATATGATAAATACTTTCCTACATTCATACCGCCATTAGCATTGATACTTTCAGTAGTCAACCCAACCATTAAAAATCCTTTGTGCTTTTCAAAAAAATCTTTCCTCATAAGAGTAACAGTAACATTTCTGACCTGTCCAGTAGTGGCAGTAAACAGCATATATTCTTTACCACCGATTTTGATTCCATCTCTTAGAATCTGCCACAAAATTTCATTATGGTTGATTACCATATAAATTATCTCATCCAACAACTGATAATCACATTTTTCACACTCTCCATCAGCTAATGCAAGTCTGACAATATCATTTTCAAATATTGCAATCTCATTTCTTTCATTCAAATACTTGTCTGATACTTCTCTGACAGATTTGTTATTATGAATGGCTTCTAATAAATCAGCATTCTTTTTCTTTTTGTCATTATAAATCTCATTCTCATCATCTGTTAATGCTTTGAATGTATTCAATTTATATATCCTTACTCTTCCTGCTTTAACGTGTCCTATAATTCTCTACCGCCTTTCGTAAAAATGTCTTTCTATATGTAATATTCTCCATATGGAATGTAATTTTGACACAAAATACACCATAGAAAGAAATGATTCTTTCATTGGCAATTTTGCACTTGATACGCCCGATTTTTCGGACGTTAAGAATTGAAAAAATAGAATTTTACTTTACAATCTGCATAAAACTAGGCTTATTACTCATTTTTGCGATTTCTCCACTCTGATTATCAATAAGCAGACCATTTTCTCTGTCCATTGTATATGTGCCGATTCCATTATCTTCACAGAATTTTTCTGCAAAGCTAACACCTGTCTGCTGTTTATACATAGCACTCATGCAACTCATGTAAAATACTGTAAACTCTCTCAAATCTTTATTCATATAATCCCACATAAGATCGAATACACCATCACGACCAACCGCATTGTCAAGACCTTTTTCCTTCAGAACATCCATTGTGAAAAAGTAATCCTTACAGCCCCATTTATCCCCATCATAGGTTTTATCTATCGGGAATATCTTAATTAGATTACCTAGCTTGATACGACCAATAGTACCGAATAGAGTATCTATCAAATTAAATCCATTCTCCTTGACTGCAAATGGTGTATTATAACTTTCATCCAATCTCTGATTTTCACGCTCAATGTCAGCAACATAATTGATATACTTCACACCGCATAGGGCAACCTTCATCAATTCATCCTGCGACCAATCATCTATGTTCTTGTGCTTTTGAAATATACTGCTAACAGTATTGTGATACTGTCTATTCCACATATCATGTAACTTGATTGTTCTTGTAAGCCTATTTAATTCGGTTGTATCTTTATTTCCTGTTTCAACTGTAAATTTATCCATATAATATACATTCTCCTTCTGTTACCATTTTCAGTTATGGCAAATTTGCCACAACCTATATCAATAACATTTTGGACTGTTCTCCATTTGGAGAAAACTTAGATTAGTAACACCTTATAAGTTACACTCCAATTGGAGAGAACATATATCGGTAACATTTTCTCAATTGCGTCCAAATGGACGAAACATCAATCAGTAACATCTTTTTTCTTTAATCTATATGCTTTCTGTTTGCAAGCATTTGAACAATACATAGCATCCTTTTTCTTAGCCACAAAAGGTTTATTGCAAATCATACACACACGATTTTTTTCTAACTGTTTTCTTTCTTTTCGTTTCTGAATATAATTATCATTTACACATCTATAACAACAATATTTACGTCTGCGATTTTTTGAATAAAACTCTCTACCGCAATATTCACAATTCAATTTAAAGGAATATTGATAGTGCCATTTTCCTTGTAAAAATTCTTCATATTCTTTTTTCAATTTTGCCTGTTCTTGCTCATATGTTTCATATCTCATATGTATTTTTGTTACTGATTCAGGTTATGCCAATTTCAGCACAACTTATTTCAGTAACACTCCTTTCCTTATTCCAATACACTCCATTTGGAGTGCAATGAACTTCTTCTCCAAATGGAGAAAATGTTACGCAATCTTCTTATTCCTTGCACCATACACAAGTGCATCCGATTTTCCTTCCACACAATCAGCAGTTACAATAACTCTCTTTGCTATTGACATATCGGGAATTTCAAACATTATCTTCTGCATAGAACCCTCGATTATAGAACGCAAACCTCTTGCACCTGTTTTCTTTTTTACTGCCAACTCTGCAATCTTTCTCAATGCTTCATCCTCAAATTCCAACTTCACACCATCCATAGACAATAACTCCTGGTATTGCTTTGTAATCGCATTCTTAGGCTCTGTGAGAATATGTACCAAATCTTCCTCTGATAACGGATTGAGTGCAGTTATAATAGGAAGTCTGCCTATAAGTTCTGGCATAAGACCATACTTAACAAGATCGTGCTGCTCAACCTTTGACAAGTCGGTAACTGATTCCTTTTTATCGGAAACATTAGCACCAAATCCAATAGCATTATGCGTCTCTTCTTTGCCGATTATCTTATCAATGCCATCAAATGCACCACCACAGATAAATAGGATGTTACTTGTATCAATCTTAACTGTCTCTCCCTGTGGATGTTTTCTACCGCCTGTAACTGGAACTTCTGACACTGTACCCTCGATGATTTTAAGAAGTGCCTGTTGCACACCTTCACCAGATACATCACGAGTGATTGACATATTTTCGCCCTTACGACTAATCTTATCTATCTCATCAATATAGATAATTCCTCGCTGTGCTGATTCAATGTCATAATCCGCATTCTGTAAGAGTGTTCTTAACATGACCTCTACATCGTCACCAACATAACCTGCCTCAGTAAGTGTTGTTGCATCAGCAATAGCAAATGGAACACCTAAGAATTTTGCAAGGCTCTGTGCAAGATATGTCTTACCACTGCCGGTTGAACCAATCATAAGTATGTTGGACTTCTGTATCTCAACATCTGATTTTTTATTCTGCTTCAATCTCTTATAGTGATTATAGACTGCAACTGCTAAAGTCCTCTTTGCTTCATCCTGTCCGATAACATACTGATCCAAATGTGCCTTTATCTGTGAAGGTGTAGCCAACTGCATATTATTTGTAATTGATTCCTCTTCTTCATCATTGAGTAATTCACTTGCAATAGAGATACAGCTATCACAGATATATCCATATTTACCTCTAATCAGCTTATCTACTTCATCTTTTTTACTTCCGCACATATAGCAGTATTCATTATTTTTATTTGCCATTATTAAATTCTCCTTATCTATCTGATTTTATTTGCAGACGTTCGTAAGAACGGATGCAAGGGCATGAGCTGCTTTAGCAGCGATTGACCAACTGTCTGTGACACAATGTATTAGTGGGAACATCCCACACCCTGTTAGTCTGCCATCTTATCTTGCGAAACAAGTTCGCAATCTAATCTGTCAGCCTTTTTCGTTGATATGTCCTGTCACATTGCTTACGCAATATGCCAGTCCAATCAAGCGAAAATTATTATCAGTTGTAACTTTATTTATTTTTCTATTCTCATTTTGGGTGGGTTTTCCTAATATAATATATTAGAGAATCCCCCCTAAAAATTTATACAATCATGTAATAACCTCTTTTATCAGTTTTCATATCATCAAATAACTTTTTTATTGTCTGATTATCTTTTCTGGTACTTTTAAACGAATCATTATTCATTCCTGTATCTTGTAATAACTCATTTAACTTAAATACTTTTCCAGATTCTTGTTTATCACACCATTCTATAATCTTTTGTGCATTTGTCATTTTCTTTCCTTCTGGTGGTTTTCTATCTTTAATCTTCTCAATCTGTAACTCTTCGGGAGTATCTTCATATTCAAATATTGTTCCATAGGGCTTATATCTTTTCTCGATCATAGAAGATAATTCACTATAAAGCGAATCATTAGAATTGTAGAAAGTCCAGATATGAACATTTTCCGTATTGCTATAATTTCTGATTGCCAATCTGAATATATTCTGTTCAAAATCAGCTAACATACATCTAAGCATGACGGATGTTATAATGCTTTCGTATTCTTTATTGTGATTTTTACTCAATGCACTAAAGAAATCTAGTGATTCTTCTTCTGACATATCCATAAGTTGTCTATATGTTTCCATATGACAACCGCAATATATAAAGAAATATGCCATGTTAGGAAATCTGTTCATTCCAATGTGTGCCATTCTGTATAAATCCTTGAAATCATTGAATCCTTTAAGGTTTCCAAAATAACCTACATTGTCAAATTCCTTTTGAAATCGTCTTAGCAAATCACTATATACTACTATTAAAATTTCACGTTGCTTTCCTATGCCATGTTTTAATTTATTTTTCAAATATTTAATGATGGTATTTGAGGTTGTGATTGCTCTTTTATTTCCTTTACACATAACATTTTTGCTAGTGGAAATCTGTACATTTGTTATCAACATATTCAAAGGTTTATTATATTTTTCTCCTGTTACAATTTCCACATAATCAAGGTCATATCTCGGATCAATATCTGCTGTAGCATCAAATACAAAAAACTTCTTATCTTGTCCCAAAAAGAAATGATTCCTATTATCTACGACCAGCACAAATGAGCGTTCATAGTTTCCATATTTTTTCTTTACAGAATTAAATATTGCTCCATTCTTAGCAATCTCTTTTAAGCATTGCATATCTTTCCATATGCAATTATACTGTTTTGTCAAAGACTCTATATTGTCCTGTAATACCGAAAAAAGCAAATCATCATTCGGTGTTATACTGGAATATCGTGTATCTTTCCAATATATAGTAACATTAGAATCCTTCAGTAGTTTTTCCTTCTCGTCCATCTGTTCAAGCAGTCTATCCTTAAATGCCTTATACTCTCTTATGACAAACTCCTTGTCCTTAACTTCATCGGACAGCCCTTTGTATAATGCCGCCTCGATTCTGGACAAGTTATCACTGTCGATTGTGACAGTTTCTGAAAATTGTGGGCTTTCATCAAAGATAACAATATCTCTTTTTAATGTTTCTCCATTATAAGTAAATGAGAAAAGTTGTTCTCTGATATTATCTCCCAACATGAAATAACGCTGTGTAGAAAGTAGAACTATTGGCTTATAATGTTGCTTGATAAGTTGCTCCTTAAATGGTTCATCCGATCTCAGTACAATGACACTTTTTTCAAATTCCTTATAGTGGTATTCAATGCCCCACTCCTTGAAAATTTCTCCCCAATACTTTTCTGCTTCTATTCTGTCCTTATTTGTGCTGGACAGCTCCTCTAATCTCTTAATTGAATCCGTTATAACTAATAATCCTTGAGGTCTATGCCGTCCACCATAAAAACTATCTCCAATGCAGCAGTGCATAAATGTATGAATAAATGTTGATTTTCCTATGCCGCATCTATTAGCAAAACAAGTAACTTTGTCTGTATCTCGATTAGTTGTGATTATCTCAAATGTGTCTTTGAAAAATTGCATTTGCTTTTCATCAAATCCATACTCAGGAAGATATGTTTCAAAATCATCCCATGTTAATTTAGTCTTTTCTTTATTCTGCTTGCTTTTTGCCATACTCTTCACACTCTCTTTCTATATTTCATCATCATATTGTGAAGTGCTGGCGAATCCTCAAAGAAGAAAACTTTTAGCTTATCATCCTTTTCCGAATCCTCAACTTTTAAAATCTTAAATCCGTTGTTGCATAGCCAGTTTGTCATTGCAAGTGATCTGACTATGTACATATTCATCTTATTAGTTCCTTTGTAAATAACTCATTCCTCCAATTCTAATTTAATGTAGGCATAATGCCATTTCTGACACTATGCCTGTTATTCCGTCCTTGTTTCATAATCAGCATCTTCACTGATAATTGTTAAATGTTTTAATAAAATGGGAATTGTAAATCCGTTCTGAACTGTAACTATTCGCTTTAATAGTCGGTTGCGTCATCTCACAGCAACAACAATCTCTGTTAATACTATATTCTCCACTTGAAGAATGATTTTTACTGATTTGATTCAGATACAACTTTGACATTTACCGCCTGTGTTCTTCCGTCTTTGCCCTCTCCAATCTCAAATTCTACAATGTCATTCTGGTTTAAAGATTTGCGACCTTCCATCTGAATATTTGAATAATGTACGAATACATCATTTTTGTTTTCATCTGTGATAAATCCCCAACCTTTTGTTCCATCAAAAAATTTTACTGTACCTTTCATTTGTTAAATTCCTCGCTTTCGTTATTATTTCTTCTATATATAAGGCAGGAATGAGAAATATCTCGTAAGTTCCTTTACCAATTTAACTAATCGACCTCATTTATATATTCGCTTTTTATTTCTATACTAACTGCAAAATATATTCTTTAAATCCATTTACACCAATTTCATTAAGTGCCTTATAGAACAAATCAATGTTTCCATCTTCTGCACGATTGATAATATCTGCAAGAATATCTAAGCCTGTATATTCTTCATATTCTATGTCAGCCAACTCTTTATTGAGTGTTTCATATTGTTCTCCATATGCATCTAAAAATCTATCAAGAATAATGTCATATAAACTTTCTTTGAAATGTGGCTTATAGTTAATCCACCCCAAAACACATTCTGGATCATTACAATCAAAGTTTTCATCATATAAATCACTATTCGGATTAAATACCTTTGTTATCAGATATTCTTTATTGTCGCTTACACCATACTCCTTAATGGCTTTAAAAATACTTTCCTTACACCATACATCATATTCAGGATATTTTACTTTTTGTGCGTATTCGTCACAAAGCTTCTTATAATTATCTTCCATAAATTATTTACCTCACTTCTGTATTTTTCTGTTATGCAAATAGTGTCTATCTATTGCCTATATATACATTCTCTGTTATCTATCTGTATTTTTAATTACTAAGCATTTTCAGCTTATCTCGTCTTGATAACTTCTTAGGCTTCTGTTTTTCCTCTTTTTCAACCACTACATCATCTGAAAAATCTAAATCTTCCAACTCATTTGATTTAATTGCTTTTGCAGCATTGATTCTTTCATCATGTTTCTGCTTTGCAATCTCCTTAATACTATTAAGATGGTCAAATGGGAATGATAAACCAGATATTGCAGTGATGGTCTTGTCACTTCCATATCCTTCAAATGTTCGTCTTGGAATACCAACAATTTTAATAATATCGTCCTTGTTAATCTTCTTAGCAGAATTGATGATACCGATATACTCACACTTTCCATCTTTCTGTATTGGTGCAAAGATATTGTTCGTTGTAAGCATTTCAATAACCTTTTCTGAACTTGCTTTTTCATTACCTAATACGGATAACACCATACTTCCATGTGTGCTTAAAATTGTTCTCTTTTCCTGTTCATCCACATTTCCTAATTCTGATACAGAATTATTTGAAAGAAATGTATTAAGCATTGTAGTACAGATACTATTGATTGTCTGCTTATTGCCACTGTTATTGTCAAGGAACATGACAGAACCCATATTTTCAATTTCAAGTAGTTCCTGGCAGCACTTATAACTGTTTACATGAAAATCAAAATCTTCATCCTTATCTGGAAGTACCACGATTGCACAAATAGTCTTGTCTGTTTCCTCAACCAACATATCAATCAATGCTGCAGAAACTCCGCTACCTGTACCGCCTGCACTTGAAAAAATCACATATACAATAGATTCTTCAAGAGCAGAGATTTCATCTACAATATCCATATTTTCAGCAAGTGCCTTCTCTGCTAATGCACGATTACCAGCACACCCATTGAACCCTTTTAAATGTCTGATATTCTTTGCACCTTTAATAGCTGATTCATCCTGTGTACTTGAATTGATATGAATTGTTGTATATCCTAATTTTTCAAGGCAGAAGGCTATATTTGTTCCTGCACCGCCTACACCAACTATTGCTACATCATTCACTAAACCTCTATTACTCATTGTCTTTTCCTCCGTTCCACTTGATTGTTGTTAATCCTTTTTCTGTAATAAAATAAGTAAATTCTAAATGGTCTTTAATACCTTTCTCCATATATCCATCTTTTACTAATGTTCTTACACGCATTACCAGATTGTGCCTTGTAGTAAGTAAATCATCCTCACCATAAAATGTGTTGATCTCGTTGATTGTCATACCACACAATTCATCAAAGCATTTTTCCTGTGCAAGAATCTTCATTATATTTACATCAAGCCTGTTAATAGATAAACTCACTACTTCGCACCTCCCTTCTTTTTGTTATTCATAAGCTGATTACAAATCTTTTTCAATTCTTGGTACTGAATGTCTGTTGCAATATCCTTGTTATCGCTCTTGTCAATTACTGAAAATCTCCATTTATTTAATGGACTCTCTTTGATTTTGTAACCAATCTTACCCATTTCACATTTCAGCCTCTTAACATAATTCTCTTTGGCTTTCTGTATCTTAGGTTTCTTTATCAGCTTGTAATAATAGTTGCGATACATATTACTCAATATCCTGTCTGGTCTAATTGGATGTGGAACTGGATGCCCTTTTTTATTCTTCTTGAATGCGTGTACCTTAAATTCCCATTCATATACCAGCAAATCATAATCTTTGGGATATTTTTCTTTGAAAGAGCTGATAAACTCTTTCTCATTTAGTTTCTTTGCATCTATCAGCTCATTAAATAAATCCGTTACTTTCTTACTCAAATCCGCAATATAAATTTTTCCGTATGCCATAATAATGTCTCCCATTCAGATTACTCGATTACAATTTCTCCACTCTGTAATTTGCTTATAAAATCCATTACATCTGCCTCATATAATTCAAACTTTTTTCCAGCTATAATAGTTCCACAATTTGCTTTTATAATCCGATAACCAGATAATCTACCTTTATCATAATCCTTTTTTCTTCTACACTTTTTTACTTGGTGACTTGTACCTCTTCCGTCTGCTCTAACAACCCTAAGTCCATAAGATTTCAATATATCAGTAGCTTCCTCTGGTAATTCAGAATGCAATCTATTCATTCTCTGACTTCTAATTTTCTGAATTGTACTTTTATATTTATACTTTTCAAATAGATTGTGCATCTGTTCCTCTGATAGAAGGCTCGTTTCATATGGAAAATGTGATGTAAAATTTTTTACAAAAATTCCATAATCGCCCCATCTTTTTTCACCGACATAACCATAAATAATTGCTATTTTTTCAGCTTCACAACAAAAACCAAATTCTCCAACTGACGGATTATAATATTTACTCTTATGTGCAGATAACTTGGGTTTTCTATCTACTTTTGTTTTGGTATAGCTTTTCTTGTATGTTTTCTCAAATTCTTCATCAACTACGCCGATTTCCTTACATGTCTGATATGCTGCTCTTTTAACATTAGCCTTTGTATAAGTAAGTGCTAATTCTATCAACTTATCAACTGCAATCTTACATGATTCTTTTTCCTTATTTTCATTTATATAGCTTATCAATTTTTTATCTGTTACCGCTTTTACACTAGGATCGCTACTCTCACAATTTTGTAAGAAGTATTCATCTGGTGTAATTGTCTTATTATTAATCTCAATAACCCAATCCTTAGATAACACTTCATATTCTGTTGTATTTTTAGGATTTTCTTTGTCAACCTCTTTGATTACCATTCGTTTAGTATCAAAATCGGCATATAGAATCTTATAATATTTTTCATTTCTTATAATAAATCCTATTTCTTTCTGAAATGCTTTTACTCTCTGTTTATATGTCATAGTGACCTCCTTAATTTTGTGCTTTACAATATGCTTTTCCTAACTCATCAATGTAATATGTGCTTGCCAGTCCATCTACAAGACCACATTTCACATATCCCTGCTTAGTCATTTCCTGTAAATGTCTATAAGCTGTGCTGTACGATTTCCTTTTTGCTACTGAAATATCTTCCAATATCTGTGAAATATTGATTGCTTTTAGCGGATTGTCCACATTTTTCTCATTCAGTAACATCAAGATTTCATAATCAAACTTTGTCATTACTTTCCACACCTCCTTGCCTCTCGTCATTAAATGGTAAAAAATATATTGGCATTTCTGCCATCTATATACTTATTCGCCTTTTGAAAATTGTTTTTTGCAAAATTTCCACACCTTCAAAAATTTTTCATTAAAACATTCTCTTATCAGATTTCCATAGAATGAGAAAATTTTTATGAAGTGTTTTGCAATCAACCCTTTCATATATAATATTCTCCACTTGTTTTTGGATTTTTTTGTTGTTTTGATTTCCGCAAAAAGAAAAACCACTACATATAGACTTAGTAATCTATATATAGTGGTTCGTTTCAAAACTATGTAACACCTATATTCAGTTTTGGTGGGCTTGACAAAACCGAGAAAATGTGATATAGAGTTTCAGCCATAAAAAACAGATTTTAAATTATGACTTAAACTTTTATCAATAATTTTTTCAAATTCTTTATCAGAAACATTTATATCAACATCACCATTTTTGATTTCATCTATAAAATCATCGATCCAATAATCAATATCGTCTCCTTTGTCTATATAAGCATCATACAACTCATTTTCTACAAATGTTTTAAACATATCTAAGATTATATTGTACTTTTCTTCTCCAACGACATTTTTTAATTTATCAAGTAACTCTCCATCTACATTGTATATCTTATAATAGTCAGCTATTCGACTTTCAGTTATTTCATATTTCTCATTTTCAAAAAAATCATTTATCAATTCCTTTATGAATGAGCTTCTTGATTTTCCAGTTTTTTCAAGATATTTCATCATCCTATTATAATCTGACATATCAGCAGGTGTGTATTTTATTGTAACTGATTGTGTCTTTTCATCATACTTCTTCTGGTAATCCTTCTGTGTCAATTTAGTAACATTATTATTTTCTTCCATATATAAAAACCGCCTTTACTTCAAATTTCTACTTCTATTATATAAGAAGAAACACGTAATCACAAATACAATTCCTTCCATAAAAACAGAAAAGCCATGACCTATTACAGCCATGACTTTTCAACAACAAAACAATTTCAATCTTAGGTAATCCTATGATTAAAATGTATATCAAGGGTTCATCACGCCCTTAATACCTAATGAGTATAACATACCTAGCCGATTTTTTCTATCTGCTTTTTCTTGAAAATCTGAATCGGCTTGATACATCGTCAAATGTTTTTAGAACGAATTTCATATCATCCTCTGATATACTATTCTCCATCTCTTTTCTAAGTCTCTGCTTTATTTCCGCTTTGATTGCTAATGATTCAATATTTGTATCTATCATAATGTGACCTCTTTCTTCCTTATTATAATGCTATGATGCTAACCAGCCTTTAACATTTGCTGCCTTTTGTAACTGTCCAATTCTATCTAATACAATACACCCTAATTCAGTAAAGAAATATTTCTTTGTCCTTCCATAATCATGTAATGTATCTGTGTCGATCTCTGTATGTAAGTTTAAATCAGCAGCATTGACAATATATGTACTAATAATCACTTTATTTGTTCGTGTGTCCATTTCCATGCTGATTGATACTTCAAAATCAGAGGGATATAATACCTGCTGTGTTTCCGCAAAATGTTCGGCTAACATATTGTTGGTTATATCCTCTAATCTTCTCTGAATATCAAAAGGTACTATAATATCTCTGTCAAATAAAAATCCTACTATAGTATCGTTTATATCTGTGTAGTTTTTATCACTCTGTAAATGTAAATCTTCAAATCTGTATTTTGGCTGTTCCATAATCTTAATACCTTCCTCTCTTAATCTTATCCTCAATGATTCCCTTGCCTATTGTGAAAAACTGATATATTGCTAGTGGTATGAATATTAAAAGAATTTTCATTATGGCATTGTCCACAATCATAGATGCGACCAAACCGCACATCCATAGGATCATTCCTATATAAAATCCATATGTAAAAATTTTTTGTTTTCTCCTATACTTCTTACGTTTTTCTTTTTCGCACTGATAACGATTCCATCTTACTATATCTTCTCTAGTCGCTCCATCAATCATTCTAATACCTCTCGTTCTTTCTGATTTTTTCAAGTGCCTGTTTCTTCTTATTAATATGCTTCTTTCTAATGCGTGGTTTATACTTTCCGCACTTCTGACAATATCCGTTGTGATCTGCTTCTCTTCCTTTTTTACATTGACCTTTACAGATATATGATTCACATGGTTCAATTCTATCTCTTGCCATTGTCAATCTCCTTACTTACAAATTTTATCCACCATATCTTGCAATCTTTCTTTTGCACTCTGGATATAATATAATTCTCCACCAATTTTTATAGCTTCATTATTTTTCTGTGCTGTTACAACTTTTTGCTGATAGAGATTGATTCCTACAACTATACCATTACAAAAAGCATTTACTTCATGTGACTTATCCATGATTTCCACCTCCGATTGTCTTTTGTATATATTCATTCTCTATCATTTCTCGCATTTTATAGATATTCCGTCTTTTTCCTTACTTCATCTAAGTTCGGGTTCATATATCGCATAGTGGTTTTTATACTGCTATGTCCCATCTGCCCTGCAATTTCTGGAATAGTAAACAATCCTGTTGATACTGCATTCATAGCATAAAAATGTCTCAATGTATGCGGAGTAATATTTAATCCTTTAGGACAGCACAATTTGAATACTCTGTTTATTGTGGTCTGATTCAATCTTTCCCCTCTGCTATTATGAAATACCCATTCTGATTCCACTTGATCCGTTCTTTGATACTCACGAACTGCCGACACAATCTTACTGTTAATAATAACGATTCGTGCTTTCTCTCCCTTACCATTTACAACCTTTAATTGATTGGCTTCTAAGCATATATCAGATTTCCGTATATTAAGACACTCTGAAATTCTCAATCCAGCATATGCAAGAATGGTTACTATTGCATAGTTCCGTTTGGCTGCACAACCTTCAGATTGCAATACTATTTGTCTGAACTCTTCCACTTCCTTTTTAGTTATATCAGTAGGTGCAACCAATTCAGCTTGTATCTTTATCAAATCCCTTTTCGACACAACAATATTATCTGGCTCTATCAATTCATTAAAACATATGAGAGCAGATAACTTTGAATTGATAGTCTTAGGATTAAGATTATTTCCAGAGTGTTCAGACTTCTTAATATTTTTCAGATAGCTTTTATATTCCAGGATATTTTCACGATACAGCTTTTTACATTCCATATTGTAACTATCCATAAACCATCTGAAGTATTCCTTTATGGAATTTCCGTAGACTTCAATAGTTCGCTTTGATTTTCCATCAAGATACATTTTTTCTTTGAATTGTTTTATCAAATCTTCCATCAGCAAATCCTCCCAGATTCTTTTTTTGAGTTTCTATGATATATATTTCTCTGTTTCTTTTTTGAGTTTTTGAAAAATATCAATTCACACCTTTTAAAAAACTGAAACAAATTTACATTTTTTTGAGGAAATAATTTGTCGAATTTATGTTCGATACATTGTATATTTCACTGATTTACCTTATACTATATATGGAAGGAGTTGATTTACATTTATATTGAGATTCAGAAGCCGAACCGCTTCAAAGACTTTTTACATAAGATTTATGACCGCTTAGAAGATTTGATATTCGCTATCATTCGAAAGATACCAGAAAAGCATATACCCTCTTCTTTTATGAAATGGATGGAACATTACACAAATAAAAGATTATCAGAATTACAAAGTCAGATCATCCGCAAACGATGGCAAACGATAGAATTAGAAAAGGCTGTTGATAAAATTCATACCAAGCAGCAGGATTAAAAATAGCACCTTCAGAAAGATAAATCTCTTTCCGTTGGTGCTTTGTTTATTATTCCAGTTCATCAACTGTAACACACTTTATTTCCTTGAATTGTCTTAACTGCTTATCATTTGTCAAGAATAAGTCACACTTTGTAAGACACGCAACTGCTAATTGGATTGCATCCATAGCCTTAAAGCCTTTGTATTCTGCTCTGATTTGAGCTGCCTTTTTAGCAATCTCTTGATTTACTTCTACAATCTCCATATCAGTAGTTTCAACAAGTCTGTCAAACATATCAATAAATGAATACAGTTTATTTCTGTATGGAAATACAAAATATTCTTCCATTGTTATTACAGAAGTTACAAACTTTTTATCTGCCTCATATCCCTTACTGAAAAATTTCTTTACCTTGTCATAATACTGTGGATTGTTTTCATTCTTTTCAATGAAGTATATGAATGGTGCAGTATCAACAAATGCCTTTTTATAATCTGTCATTCTCACGCATCTCCTTCATATATTCATCTACATGCAATCCTCTTTCGCTTGGAATAACAAAACTATCCCAGTCAACAGGTGTTTTCTTTGCTTTCCTCTGTGGATAATTTAACAGAGTAACAATAACCTCTGCTCCGTCATAATCTCTAATATCTTCATCTTCAATAACAACTGTGTTACCTTGTACAATTCCCTTTACTGCTGCTAACATAGGTCATACCTCCTTTAAATTTTCGGATGAAATCGCTGTTTCTTTATATGCTATTATTTTGCATTTTTGTAGCGATTTTCATAAGATAACTCTGGGTTTAACTCTACTTCCCAATCAATTATGTCCTGTGGCTGGCATTGTAAAAGCTGGCATATATCCTCAATGGTTTTTGTTGATACATCACCACCGGCGAATATTCTTCCCTTTTCTACATTATCTGGCTTTTCGTTGTACTCTTTTATTTTTTGTTCTATTTCTTTCATTGAATCACCACTACACATTTTAATTTTTGTCAATGTACTTTGTGGCATTAATCCTTTTTGCCTTATAACATAAGTTGTTATACCTTTATCATCCAACTTCTTCATCAATTTATTATAATTTATCATTAACATTCTCCGTTCAAATAATATACATTATCTTTCGTGTATATTATAACACTCCTTTCCCTAATTTTCAATCAGCATTAGTTGAGGTGTAGCAACTTCTTCTAATGCTGATTTTTCGCTTATATCATCTTATTTAATATTTTATGCACAATCTTCCATAATAACCGCTTGCCTTCTTTCTTATCCATCTGATACAAGAAGATTTCCGTTATTCGCTCCATAAAATCATCTGGAAGCACAGAACCTTTGAAAAGATTGCAAGCCTCACAAGTACATTGAAGGTTGCTTACATCATCAGCTCCATTCATAGCAAGCGGTACAATATGATCCACTGTCATTTTATCATAGGTTATCTTCCTACCACATAAAGCACATCTGCCTTTTGCAGTATTATATATCAATTCTCTTACTTCTTTGGGAAAGTTGATTCTTCCCTTACTTCTGCTAAATTTATATTTTGCATTAGTTTCTACATCCTGTATGTAATATCCGTTTGTTTTTCCCGGTGCTTTCAGCAATCTTTCTTTCGCTTTTTCAGTAGTAATATATATTCGTGCCTCGTTTATATCTTTTGTCTTTGCTACTCCACCAGTTTTCGTCATTCTAACATAATAGTTTCCATTAGTAAGTACATAAGCCATATAATCAACCTCTTTTCCATTGAGGACAGCTATATTTCAAGCTGCCCCATCCATTATAGTTCCCTTTTACATCAAACCTATTAAACAAGCTAATTTGTAAAATGGATTCCTTGCAACTCTCCTCATATGCTCCGCTTTCTCTCTTGCCTTGCGTTCCATTCTATCCATAAAAGCAAGGCTGTTATCCATTTCCATATATTCCATCATTTGCGTTGGTGTAAGTGCATCATATGGAGTTTTTAAGTTTCTATCTATAATCTGGTTTCCGTCTGCTGTTGTGATGATTCTAAAATTAAACATATATGTATATCCTGCCTTCCATTTATCCTGCATATCTGCAATACTGATTATTTCTGTTACTGTTACATTCTCCCTTGATCCGCTTGAAATACTCTTCCAAACTGAATGAATAAGACCTACTCTGTAAGCAAGTACATTTCCCTCTTTTTAATACTGTTGTCTCCGCTATAACAACATTATTTGTCAAGGTTAAATTTCCTCTGATAATACTTTCCAATGATTTCCGTAAATCTCTGTATGAACTATCAAGATAATATTTCTTTCCGTTGTTTCCCTCATTGACAAAATATACAATCCTGTATGTGAAGCAATCCTCAATCATATTATTAGCAAGGCAACCTCTGTCTATATCCATCAAAATATCTGATATTGTATTCATATGCTTTACCTCAATTTCTCTTATATCGGGGAGGTTTGCCCTCCCCTTTTGTCTTATGCTACTTTCTTAATCTCTGTGAAATACTGATTGATAAGTGCTGTAAGATAATCAAGTTTTCCGTGTACTGTTCCACTATCTCTTGTAGAACGGTCTACATCTAATTCAACCCATGTCTTTCCGTTGATTTCTGTATTTTTACCTTCTGCAATTAACCAATGCAGGAACTCCCCAAACTCTTTATCTTCCATTCCTAACTTTGTAAATGCCTTAAATGCTGCCACAAAGATATATGCACTCTTTCTATTGAACAGTTCCCTTATCTCGCTTGTGATTTCCGTTGATTCTACTAACCTTGTGAGTAAATCATCAAGATTTTCAAAATCAAGAATGGTTGCATTTTCATTTAACCACTTGAAGCCTATTTTTGTATCTTTTCTGTACTGATTAGGATATTCAGATAAGATAACCATATCTCCGATGGCTCTTTCAAAAGTTCCGTTTATTCTGTCTTTGTTGTTGCAAGAGTACATATCCTTGAAAAATCTGTTTTCCGCAATTTCTCTTATCTCCCTTGCAAACGCATCTATATATGTAAAAGCTCTTTGTGCCTGGTTCATAGGCTTGCAATTATTCAGTTTGCGTACCAGTTTTGAAATTTGCGTTGTGTCGCAATTCTGATGAATTACAACCTCTAACTGATAGCCATTGAATACCTCTTTCAATTCTTCTGGTAACTGCTCATATGTCTTGTTACGAATGTCAAAATCTACATTTTCCCATACAATTTCGCCTTGCTCGTCTCGCTTTATATTTCCATCTTCATCGGTTGCCTTTGTCTGATAAGTAACCGTATATTCATCAAGATTCTTTGTAATTTTCGCGTTTCCATATCTGAATAATGATAATGTGCTACTTCTCTGCAATCCGTCAATTATCCACTGTCTTGTAATTCCGTTTGCTGTTGTTTCCTCACCTAAAATAATAGGTGGAATATAATCATCTGTCAGAACCGATGCAATCAGTTCATTTACCATATTGGGATTCCATTGTCCCGATAATCTCTGACATTCCTGGTCTGTTCTGATTTTCTCTGCCTTCATATCCTTTAAATACTGCTCTAATGTGTATGTCTGTTTTCTAATATTCTTCATAGTGATTACCTCCTAAAATAAAATCTTTACATTTTCAAAACTTCTCATAATCTTCATATTTTCAGCATATTCAGTTGATGAAATTTCTAAAATCTGCCGTATGTCTTTAGGTGTGTACCCATCAATCAAAAGGTTTAATATATTTACCTGCTGATTAGAAAGTTTTGAAATATACTGTTGTACCTTGTCTTGAAATTGTTCGTTGTTGTTTTTGATTACTTCCTCGAATGTATCAAAATCGGATGCTATAAAATCCAATAGGGTACATTCTTCTTCACTGTCATTAGTTACATCTAATGAAGTTGTAAATTGATTGATAACTCGTTTTTCTCTGTGTCTATCTCTTATTTCTGTCTTAAATCTTTTCTTTAAGCAATCACAAAGAAAAGTATTAAAACTTGCTCCTTTATCGGTGCTATAAGAGTTGTAACACTGCCATAATGTCATATTTGCAATGCTGTAAAAATCGTCATAGTCTGCTTCTGTCAATGGCTCGTTAAGCCTCAAAAAGATTGACTTTGATAACTTTTTCAGTAGTCGCATATTATCTTTACAATATAGCTCTAATACTGTTAAATCTACACTTGTCATTGTCTCACCTTCTTTCTTGTTATAATGTGGCATTACTGCCGATAGGCAAGTTAGAATTGAATCCCACGGCTTGACCGCTTGCCTCGTTGTGGTTACTTATCTGCTTTTTTCTTATCCTCATACCACTTAATAGAACCGCCTTTAAAGTTTGTTTTAGGCTGTAGTATGGTACTTTTACCAACTTTCTGGACTACTCCGTTTTTGGTAATGGTTGCAAATTGAATTGTCTGTGTCTGCATATCTCAAAACCTCCTACTTGTTTATAATGGTAAAGCCTGACGCTTCCGCTCTTTTGATTTCCTCAATGTTCATAATTGTTTCTCCGATATATGTACCCTTTAATTTGATAATAACTGACATCTTTAACGCTCCTATTCCTTGTATTCTTTAGGGTATCGGGTGGATTTTTCCACCCTTGCCCTGCTGATTGCTAACCGCTTGTTACTTGATTCTTAAAACTTTGTAGCTTGTAACCTTTTCATATTCTGATAAGTCGCCCAAATCTTCCTCAAGTCTTTTCTTATCAAGCGTTGCTCTTGTCTGCTCTTTATAAGTAATTTTTGCTGAATCTGTAAATTCTTCTGTTAAGTTGTTCTCATTCATATATGAGATTATTTCCTGCTCCAAGTCTTTCTGAATGTTGCTTGCTTCTTCTGCCATAGCCTTATACTTTCTTACTTCCTCAATCTTTTCTTCAAGTTCTTTCTTTGTCATATACATAATGACTACCTCCTTAATGATGAAATTATTTTGTTGTTGTAGGTCTGTTGTCCTTGACCTTGACTACACTATACACCTATATTCGTGTACTGTCAACACCTTTTTTCGTGAATACACCTAAAAAAGTGTACAAAAATATTCAATGAATTTTGTGCAAAAGTACACGAATATTCGTGTTGACAAATGCACGAATAAAGGTGTATATTTATATCAACAACAAAACATTATCAATATTTTTAAGGAGGTTTTTCTTATGAGAATTACAAGAAAGCAATTAGAAACAAAGGTAAACAGTTACAACAGTATTTCAGATATTAAGTTAAAACTTAATGATGATGTAATCGGTGCTATCAATCTTTATACAGAAGATAACAACAGAATAGCCACCGCAAAAACAAAAGATATGTTTTATATATTGGATGCTCTAATCAATGTTAAAGCATTAGAAAGAAACAATTAAATAATATAGGCGGTTGAAATATACCGCCTATGACATCAGAAAGAAGGTTTTAATATGAAATATTTTAATAATGTAAATACATTGGAAGAATTAAGAAAACAGTACAAAGAACTATTAAAGAAGTATCACCCAGACAACCCAAACGGAAGCACAAAAGCAACGCAAGAAGTCAATACAGAATATGACAACCTTTTCAGAGTGTTAAAGGATAGACACGAACACAAGACAGAGCAGACAAGCGACACCGACAAAAAGAATTATGATAATATGAAGTATGATTTTTCAGAAGATGAAAAGTTAAGGGAAGTTTTACAAAGTATTATCACATTACAGAATATCAATATTGAAATAGTCGGTTGTTGGATATGGGTAGACGGCAACACATACGAACACAAAGACACTTTAAAGGCTTTAGGGTTCAAATGGGCAAGAGAAAAAAAGAAGTGGTATTTTCATACAGAATCATTCAGAAAGAGAAGCCACAAAAAATTATCTATGGACGATATACGGAACTATTACGGAAGTACAGAAGTACAGACGGAAGAAGTCAAGAGGATAAAAGAAGCCTAAAAAATAAGGGTGTAGCAGATGGAGTTACACCCTTATTTTTTATACTGTTTTATTGATATATTTTATTGTGTTTAACTCCTACTGTTTTAGTAAGATATAGTATATCGGGGGTGGCTTAAACTAAAAAAGGAAATTGTTTTTCTCTACCGCCCTGTAGTTGGTTGTTCTATACAGTGACTTAAAAATTTTACCTCTCCGATATTTTTTACCCTCATATCCTTAGAGAAAATCAAGCAAAATAGCACCAAATCCGCTTCAAAATACATCATAGGTAAACTTAATCAGCTACGCAATTACAAAGCCAATTTGCCCTCAAAATCACCTATTTTTGCAAAGGATAATGGCATATAACACAGGGAGGGGGTACACTTAAAACACAGCAATTTAAGTACCTATCATATACCGGGAGTGCTGTAAAACTATGGCAGAAATAAGTACCTGTAGTCATACATAGTTCTAATAATAATCAGACCTATTTATTCTTATTCCGATTACAGAAAAACCTGTCATTTCTCCATAATATGTACCCTCTGTACAATCACCTATTCCATACGACCAATCCCATTCCCATCCATATCCTGTCTGGTTAAAGTCTGATTGACCACCTAGAGGGCATGGTTCAGATAAAGGAATTATTAAGTTCGGTGTAAGATTTTTATATTTGCTTGCAGCATCTATAATATGATTTTTAAGATACTGCATTCTCGGTATGCTTACACCAGATATTGATTTATCGGCAACACTCTTTATTTCTGACATAGTAGGTACATTTTCCTGCATTCCCACTATTGTTTTATTGCTTCTTATGATTATATATGAGAATTTTTTGTATTCTGGCAACCTCATTCCAGCATTAAGTACCATAAATTCTTTATCACTTTTGCAATATTCTGTGACTATTGGTGTCGTACTCGTATTCTTTTTTAATGAGGCAAAGTACGAATTTTTGTTATTAACTATCAAGGATTTTTTGCATAGTTCATCATTCATAAGTTTATCTAATTGTTTTTTCTTATCAGCAAGTTGCTGATCCATATCAGATAATTCTTTATCTTTACTTTTCAATTTATCTAATATATCAGATATTTCATCCTCATGTGTTTCTAATAAACTGTTTAAATCTGAAAGAGTCTCCTGCAATGATTCAATAGTATTTTCTATATGCTCAACAGACGATTTTTCATCGGTTATAACATAAGATAATTTACGTTCATTATCCTTTAAGTCTTCCACTTCATCAGCTACGTTGTCTCTTTGAGATTTTAAACTAGCATATTGTTCTTGAAGTTGTTTTATATCCATAGGCACACTCCAATCTACATATTAAAATACGCATCTTGCAAATCTACTGGCTCTGTTCTGCGATAATCTTCATACTCTTTATTCAATCTGTCAAGTTCCGCTTTTAATTCCTTCTTCTTTGAAAATGCAAATAATCCTTGCTGTTTCAATTCATTACTTTTAGCAGCTATAGCATCCATGTGTTCTTTCAGACCTGCATTATACTTATCATATGCTTTTTCATAAGCAACCTTTTTCTCTCCAAGTTCTTTTATATAATTCAGTATCAATGCAATCATCTTATCTGCATACTCTGTCTGTACTTCTGCTAATGTGGTTTTTGTACTGTCCTTATATTTTATATCGTCAATACTAATCAATCCCATAGCTGACAAATCAGCATATTGTTTATCATCAACAGTATTTCTGATCCATGAATTAACTATATTGCTAATTTTATCTTTCGACATTGAAGCAATCTCATCTAAATCTACACTTATATTATTACGAATCCATGTACTCAATTTTCTTGAATCAACACACACTAAAAATATTTCGTGATAGTCATTCTTGATTTTATTAATAGTATTTTCATAGAATTTTTTTAATATATCTGTCTCGCTCTTATCCTGATAGTAAGCCAATACATCTATGTAATCTTTTGCTTTTTCAAGGTCGTTCAGATTACTTTTAATCTTTTTCTCAATTATTCCTACAAGCATTGTTTCTTGATGAAACTCTTTAGCACCTTTCATAGTATCAACATCAAACAGTCCATATGTCATTACATCGGCATAAATATCTGGATTAAACGGACAAGTCTTGTATGCCTCTACTAATACTGCCTTTTTATCATCCACCAGCTTAATATTTTTTAATATCTCCGCTGATTTATTTAAGCTGTAATCAGATAATTTATCACTATCAAATATGCCTTTTTCCTGCAATTTCAAAAGATAGATAGCCATAAGTTCTGTTACAAATGTGTTAAAGGCTTCTGCTATTTCTGGATAAATTTCAGTAGCATAAAACTGAATATACTGTTGTTCTTCTCTTGAAAGTGTACTTCTGTTTAACTCTCCTATTGCTTGCTGATATTGTCTATCAGCTTCTTTAGCTTGTCTCTTTAATGTACTATATTCCATTGCAGAGAATGTTGCATGAGCCAAAAAGCTATTAGAAATCAATCCATATCCAGAACCTCTAATATTAGATGCAGCAGATGAATAAATGCTATCCTGTTGCTCCATCCAACTATTTAAAGAAGATAACATTATTTTTCGTGTGCCTTCCTGCATCTTATCTCTTACTTGAATGTATTGCTTATAACCTTTGTTCTCATATATAACATCTGATTCAGTAACATCATATACACCGATTTTAGATAAAGTGGTAATGAATTTTTTGCCTTCATTTTGCAAATCCACTTCAAATTTTTCGTGCATATCAGTATAAGAGTTATCACCTTCTGCCATTGGTTTTTTCTTCATTGTGACTAAAAGTTTGTTCATCAATCTATCGCTGATTTTCTCAAACTCATTACAGTAAGTAACATACTGTGCCAATTCCCCAGGGAATGAATAGCTTTCACCTAAAAAGGTTACATTGATAATGCTGTTTGTATCTCCCATAAATGAATCCTCCTCCAAGTTTAATCTAATAACTCTATTATATCCCTTTTAACGAAGATATTCAATTCAAAGAATACACATTACACTTATTTCATATACTAACGAAACGGAGGTGCTATGATGATTGATTATTCCCCATTCTGGAATACACTTGAAAAATCAAGTGAAAACTGGTACACACTTACAAATAAATACCATATGTCACACAGCACACTCCATAGACTAAAACACAATAAGGATGTATCAACCAAAACCCTTAATGATTTATGTAGGATTCTTCAATGTGATATTTGTGACCTTGTAAAATACGTTCCATCTGATACAGACCAACCATTATAAAGTAACAAATTTACTCTCATTCTTTTTTATATCAAACATCCACATATTTCCAGAATCACTTACTAAATCACTCAGCTTAGAGATTTCTTGTATTGTACGCTTTGGAAAATCTTTGAAATGTTGTTTTATATTTTTACATAATATATTTGCACACTTATTAAATTCACAATCTGCCGGTTGATATAACATCATTGGAACTTCTTTTAAATCAATATGTCCTTTTTTTAAAGTAACCGCAAATAATTTTATTTCGTTATCCTTTGTTTTTCCCGCAACTAAAAAACAAGCAATACTATTTGCTATAGCTTTCGCCCAATCCATATCCATTTTAGTAATAGCATCACACATTGCCCATATATTACTCGCAAGATCATTCACAAACCAATTTTGGTATCCAGGTCTTTCTTTATAGCATTTTAAGAAAAAATTCTGTGCTCCATAATTACCAGCAAATGCTACAGCAGTCTTGTCGTTGACTATTTCAATTTTAATATCATCATCTGAAATAAAATTACCTTCAGTATCTGTTATTCTGTTATCTGAAGCTAAATACACACATTCTTTTCCGATATACCCAAATACAACACTCATTTTGTCTCCTTCCTTGATTACCTATAAAAATGATTCTTCTTTTATCACTTTCATTTTTCCACCCATACAAATAGGTAAACAAACAACTTCATTTTCTCTGTCAATATAAGCAAGCACATCTTCTATAGGTACTTTCACAGTATAGACAACACTTTTTGTCAATGGTAGCATCTTAAATCTTGTTGCGAAAAATTTTGCCTGTTCATAATCTAATGTATAACTAACAGACTGTGTATAATCCAAATTTCCTTTATCATCCACCTCAAATTCCCCACGATATGCAACTATATAATTATCTTTAACATGTTCTTTTATTATCTCATATGCTTTTTTCTGATACTCTCTACAATATCCATCATTAATAAGCTGTTTCAGTATATCTAAGAAATCATCTCCAATACTATAAAATGAATATACATCCATAAGCATTTGCATATAATATTCTTCACAAGGAAATTCTTCTATAATCAATTCGTGTACTAAAGAATATGGAACTATAGAACTATCTGAATACTTAAAGCACATTTTTGAAAACTCATCATAATAATCTTTTGGAGTTAAATCAAAATCATCATTCATATCTAAAAACTTATCAATATCTTCATTAAACATACCTAATTCATCCATGTAACGACCTCCAATACATTCATGTTTTTCTTTAATTCTACCATATATTTCTTCAAAAAAGATAAAAAATAAGGTATATCAGATAATTCTCTATCCAATATACCTTGTATCTTAACCCTCATACGGACTATATGGACGCACCTCGTATTTGATCAATGCGTCAAATAGCTTGTCTGGTATCTTATCTCTATATCTCAATGCCAATACTCTAATCTCGGATTCCTTGAATAGCTTATATTCTTGAAATGCTTCTTCCTCTGTATTCCAGTAATGCAGCTTAACTTGTTTATCATGTCCAAACGGAGTAATCCTTGCAAAGAACTTGTCTCTTCCTTTATCGTAATCAACACCGATAGCATAAACTTTTTTGCTATAATGATTCCGTCTCTTTGTAGCACTTGCCAGTGCAGAATTAATTGTCTCAGGTAATAAACAACATTTGTCTGGTGCATACTCTTTATTACCACGATACAATAAATCTTTATCAACTGCCATACGTTCTCCGTCACATTCATAATAATTTGCAGAATACCATTCGGCAAATGCATCTCTGCTATTCTTCCACTCATTACACATAAAAGCATCATCATAACAACGATTTACAAATAACGAACTCCCACCATAACACCTTGCATAAATCCCCTCATAAATTTTATAAGCTGGATTACCCTTGACAGTATTGTAATCGTAATATTCCTGCTCTCTGCCAAGCTCTGTAACTGTTTTGACGTGTTTTCTCAATAACTCATACTCTTCCGCAGATACATAAATCAGATTCTTGTAGTAATTGTTATTCATATTTTCGTCTATATGCCATATCTTTTTGCATCCTGTCGGCTTGATTAAAAAATACTTTGCTACAAGAATTTCTGGACTTGTCTCTTCATGTAAAGCAGTTCCATCAATATCATATGTTACAATCGTCCAATGGACACTTCTTTCTGGATTTCCGCTATCCATCTTATGGAAGAAGAATGTCTTATCTTTCCTCATATTATTTGTAAGTCTGCCATGATTGGAAATCCAGTAGTGTTGTGTATCTTCCAACTGTACAAATACTTCATCATCTCCAAGTAAATCTATATTATTTTTCTTTGTGTCAAGCACTTTATCGTCTGATAATTTTATATAATCTCTGAACTCTTTTCGTTCAAACCTTCTTCTATCCTTGACCTTTATATAAGCCATAATTCCTTTTTTCTCCTTTATAAACTGCAAAGAGGCAGCAGGACTAAATCTGCCACCTCCGATTATTTGTCAATTTCAATTTTGTAATTCAGCATACCTTCATACACATAATCTGGCACTTTGCCCTTACATTTTTCTGCAAGGTCACAAATATAATCAATTTTGCCATCAATGAATCCGCTGTGTGCTTCTTCCTCTGAATCGAATACACCTATGTCAATCTTTTTATTAAGAACATTCATTGATACTGAGTATGTACCATCGTCATTCTGTTGGATGTTGCTTTCAATTCCTCTATCTTCAAATATTGTATTCAAGAAATGCGTCATAAATGCACAAGTTTCTGGACTGTAGATATTACCTTCCTTATAAAGCAGGTCTTTGTCAAGATCGACCTTAGTTCCTGGAATATAATGTGTGTCAAACCATATCTTGAAATTCTGGTAGTTCTGCCATTCAATACAAACTTCCTTATCCATGTAATAAGGCTTTAATTTATGTACAATATCGCTATAGCACCTCTGGATCATATTTTTCCACTTAATAAATGAGTATGATTCATAGTCAATATCTGAAGTATCAGCACCGACATAGCCGACACCCTCATATGTTCTTTTATTATGCCAAGGCTTCCAATCATCGGGTTTAAACTCTACTGCATTGACAATCTCCATAATCTGCTTATCTGTGATTTCTCCATCCTGTTCATGCACTCTCAAAATCTCATTATATTGCTTGTCTGTGACTGGGAATAAATGTTTGTAGTAATTATCCTTTGTATCATTGTTCTTATGCCAAACCATTGTATTATGTTTCATATCATAATTAACAATAAACATTTTAATTACAAGGTCACTGGCAGTTACCTTCTCTTTCCTATATCCCCATCTGTTCTTAGATTTGAAATAAACATTCCTGTCAAGTGTATAGGTCAATTCCTTTGTGGTTCTTGAATATACACCTTTTACAAGCTGATATGTGCCATCATCCAACTTCTGAATTATCCTGCCATAATTAGAAGTCCATACAGATTTATAGTCAAATAAACGCACAAATACTTCATCTTTTGCAATCATATCAATACCAGATTCCGACCTATACAAAATTTGAAAATGGTATGGTTTCTTGTATTTCCTCTGTATCTTCATAGACTTGTCTTTGTGATATACTTCCAAGCCATTTGATAATCTTTGTTGATAACGCTTCTCTCGCATTCCTTCATTGAAGCACTCTTTACACATACACCATATATAATCATGGCTACTCTTAAATTTATCTAATGGAAGTTCCCTCCCACATTTCTTACATATTTTGGTTTCTTTATTATCACTAATCATGTTCCTCCTTTTTCATAAATCAAAGGTCAAGAAAAAAGTTCGACATAAATGACGAACCTTAATAAACTGCTATATGCAGCAGTCGTGTTATTCAATTTCTCATATTGGAAAATGTGCAGAAATCGCACAAATGATAGGTTCAAATGAACCTCGCAAGATATTCTTGATCTCTGATACAGACTTTCTTTTACTTCCTATCTGTTGGGAAATATCCATACATTTATTTTGAATCGGTGTATGTCTGCCGATTATTATACTTCAAGTTCTACTGTTACTACTGGGTTGTATTCAGGAATTTTATTCAATTCCAACTTCTTCACATATTCAACTACTGGTGCAATTTCCTCAATCTCGTTTACTTTGATATTGATATTTAATTTTGTCATAATATTAGTTCTCCTTTACTCTCTTTGGACACCATTTAGGACTTGTCTTAGGTGGATGACCTACGCCCAACGATGCGTATATTTTTGATTTTACATTTTCTTCACAACAATAGAAACTTGTATAAACATATTTTGTACTTATACATCTATTGCATTCACTACAATGTGGTACTCTGTTCATTACTCTTGTCCTTTATTTCACCAATTTTTTCAATCGCTTCTTTCATTTCATCAAAGCTGCCAAAATACTGTGATTTTTCTTTTGGTAATTGACCATTGTTATAAATAGCATATCTTCCAAGCCTTGTTACACTTCCACCATAAGCAGTTTTATCAACAATATAATATTTTTCGTCTAATCCTTTTTCTTTTAATAAGCGTCTTAACTTTCCACAATTAGAACGTCTTAAATGTAACAATCTATTCTTGAAATCATCCGAATTTTTCTTTCCAGATTTCTTTGTCAAATTTTTAGTTGTTTCATTTGACACCTTATACATACTTAAAATTTTCTCTCTTGTTTCTTTAGCAACAGATTGTACATTGTCCATTTTCCACCATCCAAGCCACACTTTACAGATATTAAATTCTGTAAATTTTTCTTCGACACTTCTATTACCTCTTGATAAAAAATATGCGACCTGCAACTGCTTTTCCTCTAAATCCTTAATCATTTTGAATCCTCCTTTATTTCATCTATTGCAACTCTGATATGGTTATTTACTATCTGAGATAACCTATCTATATTTAATTCTCCATATAGATGCAATAAATCACAAATATTTTCTTCTGTCAGAATTGCAATTCTATCTTTTAAATCAATCTTCTGTATCATTCTGGTTATCCCTCACAATCTCTGTAAGTCTTGAACCTGGTAATATCTTCACTATCTTATGTTCTTTTTCCATAATGATTTTCCCATAAGGTGCTATATATCTTTTTCGTGGCTTCTTTGTTATGGTTTTAAGTGTGAATATTTCTTTCAGAAACATTGATTCATCCTCTTCAATTACATCAACCATAACTTCCTTAAAAGCAAGCAACATTTCTTTTATATCCTTCTTATAAAGACCTGTCTTATCAGCAATTCTGTTTACAATATCTCTCTGATTTACCATTATTCTATTCTCCTTCCTTTGATAGATTTTTACACGCATTATTCAGTTTTGTACCTGTTTTGATTTTCGCCTTGTATCGTGCTGGAATATTGACTATTGATTGATCCGCTACATTCTTAATCTGCTTTGATTTATATAGCTGTGGATAGATAGTCATATAACCTTTTAATTTGATGCTATCACCTTCAGATAAAATATCTGCTATAGTATCTAAAAATGCTGTCAAGATAATATCTGTTGTCTCTGGTGATATAACCAATCCATTCTCATTTTCAACTCTTTCAATAATTCGTCTTACAATACCAGGCTTAATAATTTCTTCTTTCAATATGCTTCTTCCTCCAATTCTTCAAATGAAATCATTATTTCTTATACCACGTTATATAATGGCTTAAATGGGCTTATATGGCTCATATTCGGTTTCAAATGACTTTTATATATATTTCCTTACCTTAAATTTTAAGGCACTAAAATAAGCCCACATACTCATAATAAATACAAGTATATGGACTTATTTAGATGTCCTAATATTCTATTTTTCATACCGATGCTCTCTGTTCATTTGTCCTAAAAATGGGCTAAAATCCAATGCTGTATTGCTTAAACCCTAGTAAATAAAGCACTTTTAACAAGAAGTTAGTCTCCTACCGTGGCAAATGAAAAGTACTTTAATCATTGTTTTATTTCTCCTTGTTTTGCCCCGGAATGCCCTGTTTTGCAAGGGTTTCCGGGGTTATGGTGATATGCTCTGAAAATACAGATTGTGGCAAATCAGAGCAAGATTGAGCAAGTTATTACTACCTGTTAGTAGTAAAATTGGTAGTAAAAAGGGAAGGGTTACTACTAAAGATTCTAAATGCACATATCAAACTCCGTAATTGTCTTAGTGAATTCTTGCAATTCTGCCAGTGTCGCAAATTTTTTGAATGACTTTTCTTCATCTCTCGGATGTTGCTGAAGAATCGCATCAAACAAAGTTTCCAAACTTACTCTAGGATTTTTCCACAACATCGTTTCTTCAAATTTATTACAATACAGAAACATTTTTACATCATAAAATTCTGACCATTTTTTTCTCTGCTCATCTTCATTTTTTGCCAAATTTATAATTGTAAATGGTGCAATATCCTTCATTTGACTTAAATGACTGGCTGATTTCATCAACTCTACCGCTTCAATATCTGTAACAGGAGCACTATAACCATATACTGTGATTCCTGCAGCCCTAGACAATACCGATTTTGCCAAGTTCCATTCATTAACGATTATCGGCTTACTGTTATAGTCTTTCTTTCCTATAGGATATAACAATGGCATTTGCTGAAGTTCTTTAAAACATTTCGGGCAAAGACAATTGGCATATCCTTTTATTTTACAATCATAACACAAACCAACTCCAGCATTACCATGTGGAAATATTAATTCAGGTAAATTACCAACACATATATTCCTTTTATACGCTTGCGTCAAAAATGGATCCCAGTTAAATGATATTATTGCATCTTTTTCTGTCAGCGACAAAATCAAGTAATCATATAATGTTGGTTCATCTGGAATCTGCAATTTGCTAAAATAATTACATACTTCATATTCTAATTTTTGCTGCAAATCTCTATATTCAGATTTTCCATTTATATCAGAAAATAATTTTTCAAAATCTTCCATCTGTTCATCCGAAAAATTATATTTTTTCAATTCATCCGTAAGACCAAGAATATTGTGTATATTTTTTAATAATGGAACTTTCTTTCCATTTTTATCTATCTCACAAGCAGCAATAGATGCACCTGCACCTACAATGACCACATGTGGATCTAGCAAACGCTTTCCTGCATAATTCGGTAATCTATATGGAACAATATTCTGTAATGACACTAATTGCCTCCTCTCTACCACTATGTACCTTTACTCAAGTACATCTAAATTACTCAAATACTCTCTGATTTCATTGTTAAGTTGTTTAAATTTAGCATTTATCTCGCCTGTCCTTTTATACGCTTCCGAAGATAAAGACTCCTTTTCTTCCTGAGAGGCAAAATAGCCAACATTCCAACGTTCCTCAAACTCACTTAATTGCATTCCGCATAATTTACGAATTTCTTCATATGCTTCATAAAACTTTTCAGGAATAAACGGAGCATTACTATTTAATTCATCCTGTGCTACCACAACAGCGCCTCTTGCAGCATTATAATGTTCTTCGTCAACTTTCCTTTTTAGTTCTTTATCAGCCGGAACCATGACTAATCCTTGCGGAATCATGACAGTGACGTTTTTTATCATATCAAAAAAAGTTTTTGATAAGCTTCTATATAGATTAAACTCTGCATCAAATTTTGTTTTACTAATATAAGTTTTGTTTTCTATGTTAGCTTTATATTTTTCGTATTTTTCATTAATTTTTAACTCATATTTTTTTTGAAGTCTTTCTGCTATAAAATTAGAAGCAAAATATATAACTGCGCAAAAAATTGCACCAATCCCTCCTAATCCTGCTATTACTGCCATAACCAGTTCCCCAATTTTATCCATTCTCATCCTCCCTATCTCATTCTTCATCAAATTCTTGAGTTATCCTTTTCCCTCTAAATTTTACTTCTATTTTAGATAAAATTTTACTTGGATCCAAATCTTTATGGTCACTTGTAACTTGTCCTTTTTCCGGTTTTATAAAAAACTGTGCCTTTTCATTGTCATCTTTATGTCCTACATAAACAACAATAATTGTGTCTCCATCCTTATCTGTTTTTACATCCGTATGAATCCAATAACCAGACTCTGCTTTTTTCTTCTCCTTTATTTCTGGCACATACCAATCATCTAAACGAATTAATTTTGCACCCTTAAACTCTGGAATATTTAATAATCTCAAGCATTTACTTCTTAGTTCTCTAAGATTATCTATTTCAATATCTTTACCACAACGAGGGCATCTATATACCGCTCCTGAATATTCCATTGAAACACATTCTAACTCAATTTCTGGATGCTGTGTACAATGATAATGTATGCCATCCTGATTGCAACAATAATAGGTTGTCCAATTTGCCTCACGTGTTGAATAATTAGTACAGTCTCCATGCACAACCATATCTTCATCTGCCAATGAACATTTTCTAAAAGAAATTTTGTCATCTAATCTATATATTATCTTATCACTCATTGTTAATCCCCTTTCATTTTATACGATACATAAAGTTTCTATATAATCTTATCATTAAATTATTTTTTGTACAACAAAAAACGCCCCAGCCTAATGCTAGAGCGTTATCCCACTTTCATATTAAATTACCTTAAACATTTTCTGTGACATCGGTTTCTCCTTCTTCTGCTCAACCTCCGCCTGTGCTTTCCTAAACTCTTCCATCCGTTTCAATTCTTCCTCAGCATCATCGAATCCGATATGCGTGTACACATTCATTGTAACCGATATATCCGAATGCCCCATGAGGTACTGTAATGTCTTGGGATTCATTCCCGATTTTGCCATATTCGAGCAATAGGTGTGTCGGCATACATGAGGCGTAATGTTTGGCATCTGCACCCGGTAGATGTCATTGTATCTGCCTACCATATGATTGAATCGGTGCTGCCAGTGCATTGCCACAAGTGGCATTCCATTATCATCGTAAAACAGAAATCCGCTATATCCGTCTATGGATTTCTCCACTTTCGGTGCATTTCTGTCCTCGATGATTGCCTGAAACATCTGTGCCACATCCTCTGTGATTGGCAATACTCTTGTTCCGGCATCCGTTTTTGTGGTTTCTATGATATACCGCATATCCGATGTTCTCTGCAACTGATGATCAATATTCACGGTTCTGTTCTCAAGATTGATATCCTTTAGTGTCAATCCGCAGAACTCCGAAATTCGCATTCCTGTATGAAAGAGTATGTACACAACTTCATAGTATTTACAGTACACCACATCGTCATGCACAAATTTTAAGAACTTTCTCATCTGGTCTTTTGTGATTGCCTCTCTTGTAACTGCATCATTTATCAATACTCCGGCAAGTTGAAATCCAAATGGATTCTTTACCAGAATATCATCATCTACAGCCATCTGAAAAGCTGGTCGCAACACTCCACGGATGGTATGAATAGAACTGTAGCTTTTTCCATCTTCCTGCTGCAATTTTATAAGAAACAGCTTTGCATCGGAAGTTTTCACACTTCGTATCGTCTTTTTGCCAAATGCTTCCTTCGCAAGTAATCTCTGCACTGTAACATATCCCTGTTTCGTGCTTTGTCTTACTCCGGTCTTTGTTTTCAAATATCGATCTACCAGTTCACATACTGTCATCTGTCCGTCCACGATATTTACAAGCAAATCCAAATCTGTGCTTACCTGTTTTTCCAACTCACGAAGGGAAAGGCATGGTTTCTTGCCCTTTGGAAGTTTATCCGTAGGCTCCAGTTTCCAACTGTATACAAAGTGTGGTT